>Ga0209160_1000392_pt1 | contig 35123 bp, 28 predicted proteins | sample GraSoiAngelo_153_FD_186167 | JGI IMG/M metagenome (GOLD analysis project Ga0209160, IMG submission 186167) | Grasslands soil microbial communities from the Angelo Coastal Reserve, California, USA - 14_1009_12_40cm (SPAdes) (version 2) | ecosystem: Environmental > Terrestrial > Soil > Grasslands ...
AAGTCCTCGTCCAGGTCCTTGTCCTCTTCGAAGTCTCCGAACTGCTCTTCGCCGAGACTGTCGCCGCGACGCTTGAGCGACCAGTCCGACGTCTCACGGGACAACATTGTCACCCCCAGCTAGGGTTGCGGTTGTGGTTTGAACGAGCTATCCGATTCTCCACCCCCCCGCTACGACTCCTCGGCCGACCGCGCGTTCCGCGCCAGCTTGCGACGCTCCGTGGCGCCCAGCGCGCGCTTGCGCAGCCGGATGGATAACGGCGTGACCTCGATCAGCTCGTCGTCCTCGATGTATTCGAGCGCCAGCTCGAGCGTCACCTGGCGCGGCGGCTCCAGGATGATCATCTCGTCCGACGCGGTCGTGCGCATGTTCGTGAGCTTCTTTTCCTTGGACGGGTTCACGTCCATGTCCCCCACGCGCGCGTTCTCCCCCACGACCATGCCCTCGTACACCGGATCCCCGGGTTTGACGAACATCGTCCCGCGCTCCTGCAAATTGAAGAGCGCGTACCCCACCGCCACCCCCTCCCGGTCCGCCACCAGCACCCCGCGGCTCCGCCCCTGCAACGGCCCCGCCCACGGGCCGTAATCGAAGAAACGGTGGTGCATGATCCCCGTCCCCCGCGTGTCCGTCAAGAACTCCGAGCGATACCCCAGCAGCCCCCGGGCGGGGATCTTGAAGCGCATCCGCACCATCCCCACCCCCGGGTTCCGCATGTCCAGGAGCTCGGCCCGGCGGGGGCCCAGCTTCTCCATCACCACCCCCAGATACCCTTCGGGGCAGTCGATCATCAGCTCCTCGTACGGCTCCAGCCGCTCCCCGTTCGGCCCCTCCCGCGGAATGATCCGCGGCCGGCTCACCTGGAACTCGAACCCCTCGCGCCGCATCGTCTCCATCAGGATGCCGAGGTGCAGCTCTCCCCGGCCCGACACGGTGAACGTCTGCGGGTCGTCCGTTTCCTCCACCCGAAGCGCCACGTTCTTCTCGAGCTCCCGAAACAGCCGGTCGCGCAGCTGCCGGCCCGTCACGAACTTCCCCTCCCGTCCCGCGAACGGTGAGTCGTTCACCTTGAAGTCCACCGAGATCGTGGGCTCTTCGACGGCGATGCCCTCGAGCCGCTCGAGATAGTCGGGCGCCGTCACGGTCTTGCCGATCTCGACGCCCGCCAGACCGGCGAGGGCCACGATGTCCCCGGCCGACGCTTCTTGCACCTCGACCCGGTCCAGCCCGTCGAACGAGAACAGCTTGACCACGCGCGCCTGCTCGTAGGTCCCATCACCTAGAGGACCGGGCTCGCCCAGAGGAAGTAACGCGACCGTCTCCCCCACCCGCACCCGACCCCGCTCGATCCGCCCAATCGCGATCCGCCCCAGATAAGAGGAATAGTCGAGCGTCGAGACGAGCATCTGGAACGGCCCCTTGGGGTCCGCCAGCGGCGCCGGGATGGTGTCTAGAATGGTCTGGAATAACGGGTTGAGATCGGTCCCCGGGACCTTCAGGTCGAGCGTGGCGGTGCCCGCGCGGCTCGACGTATAAAGGAAGGGGCAATTAAACTGCTCCGGCGTCGCCTCCAGGTCCAGGAACAGCTCCAGCACCTCGTCGTGCACCCGCAGCGGCTCCGCGTCCTGCCGATCGATCTTGTTGACCAGCACGATCGGCTTCAGGCCGAGCGCCAGCGCCTTGCCCGCCACGAATCGCGTCTGCGGCATGGGACCCTCGGCGGCATCGACCAGCAAGAGGAAGCCGTCCACCATGCGCAGGATCCGCTCCACTTCGCCGCCGAAATCGGCATGGCCGGGCGTGTCCACGATGTTGATCTTGGTGTCGCCCCACCGCACCGCCGTGTTCTTCGACAGGATGGTAATGCCGCGCTCGCGCTCCAGCGGGTTCGAGTCCATGACCCGCTCGGTCAGCTGCTGGTTGGCGCGGAACACCCCCGACTGGCGGAGCATCTGGTCCACCAGCGTGGTTTTCCCATGATCCACGTGCGCGATGATGGCGATGTTGCGGATCTGCAAGGGGCTAGGTCCTGACGGTGCTTAGTGGTGCCTCATGGAGGGGCGCAGTATAGGAGGGTGCTCTCGAAAAGACAAGCTCAGAAATCACCGAGCGGAGGGCCGGGTTACTCGCAGGTCGGATCCCGCTCCATCTGGACGGTCACGTGGCGGATGCCCATGTCGCCCAGGCAGGCCTGCACCGCTTCGAGCACCCGCTGGTTGTCGGCCGGGTTTTGGACGACCAGGTGACTGCTCATCGCGATCACGCCGCTGGTGACCGTCCACACGTGCAGGTCGTGTACCGAGGCCACGCCCGGGATGGAGGCGATCCGGTCGTGGACGTCCGAGAGGGCGATGTGCGCCGGCGCCGCCTCGAGCAGCACGTCCGCGCTCTCCTTCACCAGCCGCCAGGCACTGTGGAGGATCAGGAGGGAGATCAGCACCGAAATGATGGGATCCGCCTGCACCCATCCGGTGGCGAGGATGATCGCGCCCGCGAGGACGGCGCCGACCGAGCCGAGGAGATCGCTGGCGATGTGGAGGTAGGCAGCGCGCTGGTTGAGCGAATGGTCGTGCCCCCGATGCAGGATCGTGGTGCCCATCGCGTTCGCGGCCAGTCCCACGCCCGCCACGATCAGGAGCAGCGTGCCCTGCACGTCGCCGGGCGACCGCACCCGGCGATAGGCCTCGAGGCCGACACCGAGCGCGATCACGATCAGGGCCGCCCCGTTGAGGAGCGCGGCCAGGATCTCGAGGCGCAGCAGGCCGAATGTCCGCTCCGCCGTCACCGGCCGCTGGGCGAGCGCCGTCACCACGAGTGCGAGACCCAGCGCGGCGACGTCGGCCAACATGTGGCCCGCGTCGGCGAGCAGGGCCAGCGAGTGCGCGAGCCACCCGCCCGCGGCTTCGGCGACCATCACCGCGGCCGTGATCGCCAGCACGATCTTCATCCGCCGCCGGCTCTCCTCGCGGAGCGGAGCTCGATGCGTGCATTGGACTTCCAGTGGTACCGTAGCGCTCACCGTCTCGGGTCCCTTCGTCCCTCTTCCCCAAAATACCGGGCCGTTCCGCCGCCGGGCAACACGCTCTATGTTCCCGCCTCTATGCCCGGCCCCGCCACACAATCGCTCGGCCTCCGCCTGCTGGCGGTGCTGGCGCTCGTGTTGGCGAACGCGTTCTTCGTGGCAGCGGAGTTCGCCCTGGTCGCGGCGCGCCGCACCCGCATCGAGGCGCTCGTCCGGCGCGGCGACCGCCGGGCGAAGACCGTGCAGGCCGCGTTGCAGGATCTCTACCGCCAACTCTCCGCGGCGCAGCTCGGCATCACGGTCGCCTCGATCCTGCTGGGCTACGTGGCCGAGGATACCGTGGCGCAGCTGTTCCGCGATTGGTTCGCGGCCCTGCCACCCGCCCTCGAGTTCCTCGCCCGCAGCGGTGTCGCATCCACGGTCGCCGTGGCGCTCGTCTCGTTCCTCCACGTCGTCTTCGGCGAGCAGGCGCCCAAGGCGTGGGCGATCACCCATCCCGAGCGGACCAGTCGCTGGATCGCCGCACCGCTCATCTTCTTCTCGTGGATCACGCGGCCGTTTACCGATCTGCTCAACTGGAGCGCCGGCCGGGTCGTGCGCCTGCTGGGACTGAAGGGCACCTCGGCGGAGCTCGAGCGCATCCACTCGCCCGAAGAGATCCGCATGCTGGTCGAGCAGAGCCGGCAGCGCGGCAAGCTCGATGCCGACGACGCCCGCCTGCTGCAGGGCGTGTTCGAGTTCAGTGAGAAAACAGCCCGGGAAGTCATGACGCCACGCACCGAGATGGTAGCCCTGCCGGCCGACCTGACACTCGAGGAAGCGGCCGATCAGGTGGCCGTCGCCGGGCGGTCGCGCTACCCCGTCTACGGAGAGTCGCTCGACGACATCCTCGGCATCGTGCACGCGAAGGACATCCTCGCCGGCCTCCGCTCGGCCAAGGGCGGCAGCCTGCGCACCGTGCTCCGCCCCGCGGTCTTCGTTCCGGGGACGCGGGAAGTCGAGGACGTGCTCGCGGACATGAAGCGACAGAAGATCCACCTCGCGATCGTGCTGGACGAGTTCGGCGGCACCGCGGGCCTCGTCACCATGGAAGACCTGCTGGAGGAGATCGTCGGTCAGATCTACGACGAATACGATCGGCCCTCGGGCGAGCTGCGCGTCGCCCCCGCCGGCGTGGCGCCGATCATCGCGGGGTCGGTCCCGATCCGCGAGGTCAACAGCGCGTTCGGGCTCGACCTCGGCGACGAGGACTACACCACCATCGGGGGCTTCCTGTTCGGCGCGATCGGCCGCCTCCCCCGGCCGGGGGACCAGGTGGCGGTGAAGGGCGCCGTGTTCGAAATCGTGGAGGTCGAGGGGCGCCGCGTCGGCACGATCCGGGTGCTGCGGCGCGGCCCGGGCGCGGAAGTCTAGCGCCGGAGCGGCGCGTCGGCCCGTTGCACCCGGCGCGCGAGCTCGGTCGCGAGCTGCAGCGCCGCCCGCATCGAGCCGGGGTCGGCCACCCCTTTGCCGGCGATGTCGAGCGCCGTCCCGTGGTCCGGGGCGACGCGCGGGAACGGCAACCCCAGCGTCACGTTCACCCCCGTGCCGAAGCCCGCGACCTTCACCGCCGTCATCCCGACGTCGTGATAGGGCGTGAGCACGGCGTCGAACTCACCCTTGAGCGCCCGCACGAACACAGTGTCCGCCGGCAGGGGCCCGGCGGCACCGAGCATCCTGGCGGCCGGCTCGAGCACGCGCGCGTCCTCGTCGCCGAACAGGCCGGATTCGCCGGCATGGGGATTCAGGGCGCACAGCGCGAGCCGTGGCGCCGCAATGCCCCACCAGTCGCGCAGCGCGCGCTCCGCGATCCGCCCGCAGCGCACCACGCGATCGGTGGTCACCTGAGTCGGTACGTCCTTGAGGGCGATGTGCGTCGTAACGAGCACCACGCGCAGCCGGCCTGCGGCGAGCATCATGGCGACGTCCACGTCGCCGGCGAGATGCGACAGGAGCTCGGTGAGGCCGGGATAGCGGAATCCCGCGAGGTGCAAGGCGTGCTTGTGCACGGGGCCGGTGACGATGGCGTCGACCTCGCCCCGCAGCGCGAGACCGACCGCTTCCTGCACCGCGTCCCCAGCGATCTTGCCAGCCTCTTGGGGGAGCATCGAGCGGGGAGCGGTGCGCACGGCGGCGCCGGAAGCAACCGCTCCCCGCTCCCCGCTCCCGAGCAGGACGACGTCGGCGTCCAGCGGACCCAAGGCGAGTGCTTTCTCCACCACCTCCGGCCCGATCCCCCGCGGATCGCCGAGCGTGACCGCGAGTCGGGGACGGCGACTAGAAACGGACGTCGACGTACGTGGTGCGCCGCAGCAAATCGAGATGGTGCTTGATGGCGAGCTGCTGGCCCAGCCCGTCGCGAATATGATCCTTCACTTCGTCGAACCCCAGCTCCCCTTCGGGCAGACGCTTCACCAACTCGAACACCACAAACCTCGGCCGCGCCGTCCCGATACCCACCTCGAACACCGGCTTCAACCCGGGGATCGTGTCTTTCCCGATGGTCTTTTCGTAATCGGGCGGGAGCTGGGAGATGGGGAGGGCATCGGCGAGCTTGGGCTCGCTCGGGTCGGCGTAGCGCCGGGCAAGGGAGTCGAACGACGCTCCGTGGGCGAGCGCGTCGTGCACCGAATCGGCCTGACGCCGCGCGATGGCGATCTGCGTCGCGGAGATGGCAGGCTGAATCAGGATGTGGCGCGCCAGGATCTCCGCCGGCTGCGCGCGCTCCACCTGGATGATGTGAAACCCGAACTCGGTCCGCACGACGTCGGAGATCGCGCCCGGCCTCAAGCGAAACGCGACGTCCTCGAACTCCTTCACCATCACGCCCCGCCGGAACCAGCCCAGCGCCCCGCCCTGCTCCCGCGAGACGCTGTCGGCCGAGTACTTCTTTGCAACGTCGGCAAAGCCCGAGCCGCCGCCCTGCCGCAGCTTCACCACGAGGGATTCCGCCAATTGCACCGCGCGGGCGCTCGCCGCCGAGTCCGGTTTCGGCACGATCACGATCTGGCGGAACGAGATGGCCGCCGGCCGCTTGGGCTGCTGCGCCCGGTTCGTCTCCCAGAACGCCCGCATCTCGGCGTCCGATGGCGGGATCGGGCGCAGCTTGCCCTTCTGCTTCAGTCCTTCGATCAGCCGCTGCTGCAGGATGGCCCGACGCTGCTGATCGGCGAGCCAACGGCGCCATTCCTCCTCGGACACGAACCCGGCGGCCCGCAGCTGCGTCTGGAACTCCGGGATGGAGGTGAACTGCTTGCGCACGTTCTGGACCGTCTGCTCGACGGCGTCCTGCACTTCCTGGTCCGTCACCTTGATGGTGGTGTCCCGCTCCGCTTGCTGCACCAGCAGCTCCTCGTCAACCATCTGGGACAGGATCTGGCGCCGCGCGGCATCGCGCCCGGCGGAGTCCTCCGGGACTTTCGCACCCTGCGACTGCGCCAGGACGAGCTGTTCTTCCACTTGCGACGCGAGGATCGGTTTCGTGCCGACGACCGCGACGATGCGGTCCACGGGACGGTCGGTCGCCGCCCGACCCTGCGCCGAGAGGGAGAGAGCGGCGAGCGCCGCCCCGATTGCAGTCAAGACGAGGGCTCGCATCTCAGCGCGGCCCCTGGCGCCCACCGCTGTCCGGCGCCACGGGCGGCGGGCCAGGCGCCCGCTTCAGACCCGTGGACGGCGCGGCGCTCACGGTCGTGTCCGCGGCCCGGATGGCCTGCGCGCTCTCCGCCGCACGCGCGATCCCCGCCTCGTTGAGCGACCACGGTTGGCCCTGTCGCAGAGCGCTGGCCAGGAAGGGTGGGACCGGGAAGAACGGCGCGCGGTTCTGGGTGACCGCCTGGTCCACGTACCGATCGACGTGCGCCATGGCCAGCTGCACCCGCGCGGCCGGCGTCGCGGCCGAGTCGTTGAGCATCTGGGGGGATACTCCGAGCAGGCCCTCGAGCCGGGCGACGCCCGAGTCATGCTCGGCGCGCAATCGCCGCCAGTCGCCCGGGGTGAGCTGCACGCCGGCCTTGTCCACCTCCACCAGCAGCATTTCGCGCTGTGCGAGCACCTTGAGGAACTGGTTCAGCTGGGCGTCGCTCGCCGTGGAGATCCCGCGCACGTCGTTCGGATCGAGCGCCAGGAGCCACCGCGCCAGATCCTTCACCTGGAAGGTGCCTGCCTTGTACGTCGCCAGCGTCCGGCCGTCGCTCCGGGCGGACGCGATCTGCGGGACCGCCTGGCGTACCAGTGCCGGCGCGCCGGACGCGATCTTGAGCTGCCGCTGCTTCGCGAGGCTGTCGAGGTACAGGGAGTCGATTTGGGCGGTCCGCGAGGTCTCGAGGTCGGCCCGGAAGGAGTCGCGCACCTCGGCGAGCGGCGGCCGGCGAATGATGTGAAACCCGAACGGCGTGCGGACCACGGCGGTCATCGCGCCCGGTGGGAGTGTCCAGGCGGCACTGTCGAACGCGGGCACGAACTGCCCGCGCGGCGTCGCCGGGAGATAACCGCCCTTCGTCTTCGATCCGGGGTCTTCCGAGTAGCGCCGGGCCAACTGCGCGAAATTGAACCCACGCTGGGCTGCTGCCTGGCGCAGCAGCCCGGCGGCCTGCTTCTCCTTTTGCTGCTCCACCATCGGCACGGCGCTCTGCGGAATCCGGATGAGGATGTGCTGGAACAGCCGCACAGTGCCCGCCTCGAACGCCGAGTCCGCCTGGGCGGGGGTCAGTTTGCCGCGTGCCGAGATCAGCTGGTCGTGATAGCGCTCCCATTTGAGCTGTGCCGCCACCGGCCATTGCGCGGCGAGCACCAGGGCCGAGTCGTGCAGGTCGCGCCCGCGACCAAGCTCGGTGGCGAACACCGCGTAGTCCAGATAGATGTTCGCGACACCGGTGAGCACGTCGGGTCGGATGGGGATGCGCTGCGCGTGTCCCACCAGGCTCGCCAGGTGGTCGACCGTCAGGGTCTGGCCGGCGGCCGTGCCGGCAACCTGCGCGTGCGCCGAAAACGCGTCCCGCAAGGGGCTACACCCCGCTACCGCGAGCACCACGACCATCAGACCCAGCCGTACCATGCCGACTCCTTAAAGGTGAGCATCCGCGAGAACCGCGGTGAGAGCTCGGACGAGCCCCGACCCGATGGGCTCTCCGCCCAGGCGGCGGAGTCGCAGGGAGAGCGGCGCCGCCCGCCGGACCTCGGCCTCGAACTGCACCGCGTCGAGGGCCGCAGTCAGGCCGGCCAGCCGCGGGCTCGCATCCCGCGCAAAGTTGAGTCGCGCCTCGTCGCCTTTCACGAGGACCATCTCCAGTCCTGCACGGGCACCGAGCGCGCGGAGCTCGGATACGAGGAGCAACCGTTGCGCGTCGTCGGGGAGCGGCCCGAACCGATCGCGCAATTCCTCGCGCACCGCCTGAATCTCGCTAGCCGCCTCGGCCCGCGCCAGCCGCCGGTACAGCTCGAGCTTCACCGCTTCATCCGGTACGTACGTGTCGGACAGGTGCGCCGGCAGATCCAGAATCACTTCCGGGGGCATACGCGCCGCCCGTCCCTCAGCTCCCTCCCCCGACTTGAGCGCTTCCACGGTTTCCTGGAGCCAGCGGAGGTAGGTGTCGAATCCGACCGCCTGCGCGTGGCCCGACTGGGCGCCGCCGAGCAGGTTGCCCGCGCCGCGCAGCTCGAGGTCGCGCAGCGCGATCCGGTAGCCCGAGCCGAGGTCGGTGTGATGCTCCAGCACGTGGAGCCGCTCTTCCGCTTCGGCGTCGACGAGGTCGGGCACGAGCAGGTAGCAGTACGCCCGCCGGTGACTCCGCCCCACCCGCCCGCGCAGCTGATACAGTTGCGCCAGCCCCAGCTGGTCCGCGCGATTCACAATCATTGTGTTCGCGTTCGGTACGTCGAGCCCGGACTCGACGATCATGGTGGACACGAGAATGTCCACCTCACCGCGGACGAACCGGGCCATCACGGCATCGAGCTCCGCTTCCTTCAGCTTCCCGTGCGCCACCGCGATCCGCGCCCGTGGCGGGGCGAGCGTCCGCACACGCTCCGCGATCGTGTCGATCGTTTCGATGCGATTGTGTACGAAGTACACCTGCCCCGCGCGATCCAGCTCCCGGGCCAGCGCCTCCTCGATCAATCCGTCATCCCAGGGCTCGATGAACGTGAGCACCGGTGAGCGGTCCTTGGGCGGCGTCTCGAGCAGCGTGAGATCCCGTAATCCGGCCAACGAGAGGTGCAGGGTCCGGGGAATCGGTGTCGCGGTGAGCGTCAGCACGTCCACGGCGAGCCTCAACGCCTTGAGCCGCTCTTTGTGTCGTACGCCAAACCGGTGCTCTTCGTCGACGATGAGGAGCCCGAGATCGTGGAACCCGACGTCGCGCGACAGCAGGCGATGCGTCCCGATCACGACGTCCACCTCACCGGTCTCGAGCCGTCGCGTCACCTGCTCCGTGTCCTTCGGGCCGCGAAACCGGGACAGCACCTCGATCCGGACGGGATAGTCGGCGAGCCGCTCGCGGAACGTGCGCCCGTGTTGCTCGGCGAGAATCGTCGTGGGGACCAGAACCGCGACCTGCTTCCCCGCCTGCACGGCTTTGAAGGCGGCCCGCAACGCGACCTCGGTCTTGCCGTATCCCACATCGCCTACCAGCAGTCGGTCCATCGGTCGGGCGCGCTCCATGTCCCGCTTGACTTCCTCTGAGGCCCGCCGCTGATCCGGCGTATCCTCGTACAAGAAGGCCGACTCGAGCTCGCGCTGCCACGGCGTGTCGGGAGGAAACGCGAAGCCGGACGCGACCTGCCGCCGGGCGTACAGGTCGAGCAGCTCGATCGCCATCTGGCGGATCGCCGCGCGCGTCTTGTCCCGCTGCCGCTGCCACGTCGTGGTGCCGAGCCGGTGCAGTCGCGGCGGCGGGGCGTCTCCGTCGGCGGCGGCCCGGTAGGGCTCGAGCTGATCCAGCCGGTACAGCGGCACGTTGAGCCGCGACCCGCCCTCGTACTCCACGACCGCCACCTCGAGCGTCCCGCCCTCCGCTCCGAGCGGAATCATCTGGATGCCGCGGTAGATCCCGATGCCGTGCTCCAGATGGACCACGTAATCGCCGGCCTTGAGTGCCCGCGTCGCGGCCGTAGCCGTCGCCTCGCGGTACCGCCGCGGCCGCCGCAGCCGCCGCGCGCGGCGGAAGATCTCGTGATCGGTGAGCACGCGCAGCCCGGGCAGGACAAATCCACCGTCCAACGCCCCCACCGCGAGCGTCGCCCGGTCGCCGGCCAACAGCTCCTCCAGACGCTCGAGCTGGCCCTCGTTGTCGCACAAGATCACGGTGGGGGGCTCGGTCGCGACGATCCGGCGCAGCCGCTTGATGTCGCGGTCGACCGGCTCGGGCGGCGCGATCGGGAACCGCACGTCGGCGTCGGCGGGGTCGAGCGCGAGCCGCGGGAACCGGGCGAGCTGCGCCCGCCACGCGTCCGGATCGACGAATAGCGCCTCCCGCGCCGGCGCTTCCTCGCCCAGCCGTCGCGCGACGTCGAGATGATGGGTGGCCTCGGCCCACGCGCGCTCCACTTCCTGCCCCAGCGCCGATTCCTGGTCCAGGACGATCAGCGCATCGCCGGGCAGGAGATCTAGAAACGACTGCCGTTGTCGGGGCGCAGCATGCTGCGCCCCGACCGGCGACGTAGCCGACCGCTCCGTTCGCACGGGGAGAATGGTCACCCGCTCGATCGCTTCGCCGGATCGCTGCGAGTCGAGATCGAACGTCCGCAGCGACTCGATATCGTCTCCCCACCACTCGAGCCGCACCGGTGCCGCCATCCCAAACCCGTACACGTCAAGGATCCCACCGCGCACGCTGAACTGCGCCACTTCGGTGACGGTCGGGACGCGAACGTAACCCATCGCCTCCAGCCGCTGGACCGTGTCGCTGAGGGACCCGCTCCCCGCTCCCTGCTCCCCCTTCGCCAAGACGAACCGCATGGCCTGCAGGGCGGCGGGCACCCCCGTCCGCTCCGCGGCGGCGCGCGCGGTCGTCACCAGCACCCGCACCTGCCCCGACAACAGCAGCTCCAGCGTCTCTACGCGCTCCCCCGCGATCTCGAAATGCGGCTCTTCGGCGCCCAGCGCCTCGCGTTGCGGATACAGAGCCGCCGCGGGCCCCGTCAGGGTCCGCAGATCCGCGAGCCACCGCTCCGCATCAGTCGGCGTGGGTGTGATCACGACAAAGACCCGCTGTGCAAGCCGTCGCGCCAGCGCGGCCAGCAGCACGGCGGGACTCGAGCCGGGGAGGCCGGCGATACCCTGACGCGCGCCGGACGCGGGGAGACCCTCCGCGAGCGCGCGTGTCGCGGGGAGGGCATCCAACCGGTCGATGACGAAGTCGAGCGGCATCAGCGGGTGCGCGTCGCGACCCCCAGCTCCACCACCGCACACAGCAGCGCCAGCACCAGCAGCAGCCCGGAACCGTCGCGGCGCCCGGCTCCTGCGAACCGGGCGGCCGCGAACGCCGCGCCGTCGAGCACGTCCGCGCTGAGCACGTCGTGCACGAGCAGCGGCGACGCCGGCGTGAGATCCGATTCTCGGGGGTCGAGCCCGTACACCGTCGCGCCCACCGTATCGGCACCGCGCATGCGGAACTCCACGCGCGGGGCCCCTTCGACCTCGGAGATGGGTGCCTCACCCCGTGCCAAGCGGTTCACCAGCGCGTCCACGAACGGGACGAAGGCGGGTGACGCCGGCAGCGCGGTCCACGCGGTGTCGAGCCGACTGCCGAGGAGCAGGACGCTGCCGTCCCGCACCAGCCACGGGTCTCCGTTCACCGTCGCGAGCACGGTGCTGTCGTCACCCATCCGCCGTCCCGCATCCCCCGTCATGGGTTCGATCCGGTACCTTCGCGTCACTTGCAGGCCAGCGAGCGCCGGCACGGCGGGGCCCGCAATCGGGCCGGGCGTGCCCGCCGCCGCGAACCGCCACCGCCCTCCACGTGCCGCGAGCGCGCGATTCGCCTGGCCGATAAGGGCCGGCTCCGCGGGGGGGACCACGACGCTCACCGGCGTCCCAGCCTCCGGCCGGTCTCCGATCGCCACCTCCGTGCCCCCCCTATGGACGCGCTGCCCGTCTTCCAGCACCGCGAGCGCCGCCGCCACGAACGGGCCCCCCCCGGGGCTCGCCGCGACTCGGGCTGGCGGCGCCACTCGCCACACGATCCATCGGCGATCGTCAGCCCGCAGCTCGTCGGCGTCGAGCACGACTTCGCCCACCCACCAGCCGGGTCCGAGCGACGGCAGCGTGATCGCCACCGTCGATCCGGGCGCGGCCAGCGCGCGGCCGACCTCGCGGCCGTGGATACGCAGCGTCACCGACGCAACGCCTTTCTCCGTCCCCGCGGCGGGCGTCCCGACGATGCCGATAGCAGCAGCGCCGTCCCTCACCCGCGCGGCACCCACTCCGCGGTTCGCGAACGCCTGGCTCGGGGGCGCGAGGGCAAGCACGCGCACCCCCCGCGGCACCCCCGCCCGGCCGGTGCCGAGCGCCGTCTGTTGCAGGTCACTCACCACGTGTACCTCGCGCGCTGGGAATGGCTCGGCGTCGACCAGCCGCGCCGCCGCCCGAACGGTGGCCGTGAGGTCCAGGCGACGAGCCGAGACGCCGGCGCTGTCCACAGTCGCGAGGAGCGCGTCCCGCGTCCCGGCCCGGGCTACGCCATCCGCGAGCACGAGCCAGAGCCGGTCGGACGCCGCCGCGCGCGCCAGCGAGCCTCGCGCCACGCCTTTCAGGCGGTCGAGCACGGGACGCCCGTCCACCACGAGCCCCGACGATGCCGAGTTATCGAGGATGACGACGAGTGCCGTCGGCTCGTGCAGGGACCCGCCGCTGGCTTGCGTGGGAAACAGCGGCCGCGCGGCGGCCAGCACGACGAACGCGATCAATGCGGTCCGCAACAACAACAGCAGCAGGTGTCGCAGTTTCAAGCGCCGCGCACTTTGGCGCTCCGCCTCGGTCAGATAGCGGAGGGGGGGAAACTCGGCCTCTGGCGGCACCCGGCGCTCAAGCAGGTGGAGCAACGCGGGGATCGCTGCGGCAACGAGCCCGACGAGCACCACCGGGTGCAGGAACGTCACGCGAGCAGCCGAAGTGCCATGCCGAACGGCATGTCGGTCAAGATGTGGTGGTACGCGATGCCGTGCCGCCGACACGCCGTGCGCCACGCGTCGATCTCCCGACGTACCGTCGCCCGGTACGCCCGCGCCAGCTCGCGCGGCCGGACCACGACGCTCGCTGCGGATTCAGGATCGCGGTACCGGACCTCGGGCGGGCCGGACAGCTCGGCCTCCGCCGGATCCATTAGATGCAGCACGATCACCTGATGGCCTCGATGACGCAGGTAGCGCAGGGCCGTCAGCGCCAGCTCACGGTCGAACAGGAGATCGGAGACGAGCACCACGAGCCCGCGGCGGGCGAGCAGCGACGTGAGGCGCACCAGGGCGGCCTGCGCTGCCGTCCCTCGACCGTCCGGCGTGTCGACAAGGCCGCGCACCAGTCGCGCCCATTGTCCCGCCTTCACTCGCGCGGGCACTACCTCGCGCACAACCTCGTCGAACGTGATGAGCCCGGTGGCGTCGCGCTGTCGCAGCAGGATTAACGCGAGCGCCGCCGCCAACCGATCGGCATACGCCCGCTTAGTGAGCCGGTTGGGCGCGCCGCGCCACGCCATCGAGCGGCTCGCGTCCAGCAGAATCATCGCACGCAGGTTCGTCTCTTGTTCGAACTGCTTCACGAACAGGCGGTCGGCCCGGGCGAGGATCTTCCAATCGAGGTAGCGCAGCTCGTCCCCGGGTTGATAGGCGCGGTGCTCCGTAAACTCGACGGAGAACCCGCGAAACGGCGAGCGGTGGATCCCGGTGAGAAAGCCCTCCACCACCCCCTGCGCCACGATCTCGATCCCGCCAAAGCGAGCTACCTCGGCGGGATCCAGGAGATCGATGCGCTGCACGTCTGCCATGCCTCGCGGAAGCTAATGAACAGCGGAATGTCCCGGGTAGAGGACAGCCGGGGCGTGGTGATCCGCATCAATCGGCGGTCGAACCGCAAGCCTCATTGTCACTTACGGGCCTCGCGACGGAGCGGCGGTTTGGGCATGCAACCTGCCCCCTGACAGCGCGAACGGAGGCCCAATGTTGACCACAGTTTGGTTGCTCAGCGTTCTCACGGCGCCACCCGGAAGCCCCACGATCCGGCCGGCGTCGGTCGACTATCGCCCCCGCGTCGAGGTCTGGACCGATCGCGGCGACAACCCCTACGCCAGCGGCCAAACCGTGCGCGTCCATTTCCGCGCCGATCGGGATGCTTTTGTAACCATCCTGCGCGTCGATACCGACGGCCGCGTGCGCGTGCTGTTTCCGCGCGAGCCGTGGGAGGACAATTTCGCCGGCGGCGGTCGCGACTATGAGGTGCAAGGCCGATACGACCGCGACGCCTTCTCCATCGATGACTATCCGGGTGTCGGCTACCTGTTCGCCGTCGCCTCGGCCGACCCGTTTATGTACGACGGCATCCAGAGCAAGGACCACTGGGATTATCGGCTGATCGCCGACGGCCGGGTCCGCGGCGATCCGTACGTCGCCCTCACCGACCTGGCACAGCGCATTGTGCCCGATGGCTACAGCGATTGGGACTACGACATCGCTCCGTATTACGTGCAGCAGCACTACGACTATCCCCGGTTCCTGTGCTACGACTGCCACACGTACGTGAGTTACCCCCACTGGAGCCCATACGACTACACCTGCGTGCGCTTTCGGATCGTTGTGTTCGACGATCCGTACTACTACCCATATCGGTACTACGGCGGCACCAGGGTCGTCTTCACGCGACCCTACAGGCCGGAGCCCCGGTTCATTTTCAAGGACCGCCAGGCGTCGGATCTGTTCATTACGCGAGTACGCGAGCGGCCTGTGAACGACGATCGCCGCCGCGACGTCGGCGTGCGCGGTCGAGACCTGGGCGGCATCGGCGTCATCCCGCCGCCCAACATTCAGCCACCTGAGCGTCGCCCGGGCTCAGAAGACCAGGGGAATGACGATCGCGGGCACGGTCGTCGGCCCGACCAGCCCGCTCATCGCGACCGGCCTGATCAACCCGATCACCGGGACCAGCCCGGTCCGGACCGGCGTGACCGGCCCGACCAACGCGATCATCGCGACCGCCTCGATCAACCCGATCACCGGGACCAGCCACGTCCCGAGCGGCGCGACCGGCCCGAGCAGCCTGCGCGGCCGGCGGAACCGGAGCGCCGCGCGGCCCCGGAAGAGCGGCGGCGCGCTGAGCCCCCGCCACCGCGCGCCGAGCCGCGCCGCGAGGCTCCGCCACCGCGCCGTGAGCCGCGGGCCGAGCCCACGCGTGAGCCGCCGAAGGAGAAGCCGCGAGCCGAACCCGAGCTGAAGCGGCGCAAGCCGTGACCGAGGCAGCAGCGCGAGCGCGCCCGACCGTAGTTGACCGCGGCCGGGCGCGTTAGCTTTCCTTCCCCTACTTCAAGGCGTTCGTGATGCGATACCGTCTGGCGCTGCTGCTCGCAGTGCTCCCCGGACCGGCCGCCGCGCAGCGGCTGGTACCGGCCGCCCGTGGTGCGGCTTCCATTACGGCCGCGGACGTGCAGCGCCGCATCGGGATCATCGCCGACGACTCGATGCTCGGGCGCGCCACGCCGAGCCCTCAGCTGGATGCGGTGGCGGCCTACGTCGCCGGCGAGTTCCAGCGCTTCGGCCTCAAGCCAGGCGGCGACAGCGGTACCTACTTCCAGCACTATCCGCTCGAGGTGTCGCGGTTCGACCCGGAAAGCTCGAGCGTCCGCATCACCGCCCGTACGCCGGGGATTTGGCGCGCGGGGCAGGAGGTGCTGCTGGTGGAGGGGCAGCCGCCAGCCGGCGCCCCAGCAGCCCCCGCCGTGGTGATCACCGGCTCTGCCGACGCCGGAGGCGCACTCGATTCCGCCGCCGTCACCGGGAAGGTGGTCTTCCTGGCCTACGGGCCGGGGCTCAACGCGATCGCGCCGAAGGTTCTCGCGCTCCGGCCGCTCGCCGTCATGCTGGTGGCCGCGTTCCCCGACTCGATCTGGGCAAAGCTCCCCGGCCACGCGGCGAGCGTGAGCGTGCGCAATCCGAACTCCGAGAGCGGGCCCGCGATCCCGGCTGTTTTCGTAGTACGAACGGCGACCGCCGGCGCGCTGCTGGCGCAGGGCGGCGCACGCGCCGACTCGCTCCGGGTGTGGGGCGACCGGCCGCTCGCGGCTCGTCCCCTCAGCGACGTCACGCTGCAACTGGATGTGCGTCAGCGGGTGCTGCAACACGCCTCGGCTCCCAACGCGATCGGGATTCTCGAAGGCAGTGACCCCGCGCTGAAAAAGGAATACGTCCTGTTCACTGCACACATGGATCACATCGGAACGCCAAGTGACGGGGAGGGTTGCACGGCCCGCGGCGCCGACTCGATCTGCAATGGGGCGGACGACGATGGCTCGGGCACGGTGGCCGTGATCGAGCTGGCGCAGGCGTTCGCCTCGGCGCGCGAGCGACCCAAGCGCTCCCTGGTATTCATGACCGTGAGCGGTGAGGAGCGGGGCCTGTGGGGAAGCGCGTACTTCGCCGACCATCCCACGCTCCCGCTCGCCGACGTGGTCGCGGACTTGAACATCGACATGGTGGGCCGCAATTCGAAGGACACGGTCGCCGTGATCGGCCGCGAGCACTCCAATCTCGGCGTGATGCTCGACAGTGTCGCGGCGGCACACCGCGAGCTGAACATCAAGCCGGTGGGCGATCTGTGGCCGCAAGAAGGCCTGTTCTTCCGCTCGGACCATTACAACTTCGCCAAGAAGGGCGTGCCGATCCTTTTCTTCACGACCGGGTTGCATCCCGACTACCACCAGGTGAGCGATTCCCCGGAGAAGATCGACGCCGAAAAGGAGGCGCGGTTCGCACGCCTGATGGTTCAGCTGGGGCTCGCCGTCGCGAACACGCCCCAGCGGCCCCGCTGGAAGCCGGAGAGCTACAAGCAGATCGTGGGCGGCGGCAACTGACCGTTAGCTGACGCCGGCAAGCAGCTCGGCGTTCGTCTTGGCGCGCCGCAGCTGGGCCAGCAGCACGTCGATTGCCTTCTCCGGCGGGAGTCCCACCAGGCCTCGCCGGAGCTGTTGTTTGGCGGCCACCGTCGGCGGGTCCGCGAGCAGCTCCTCGCGCCGGGTGCCGCTCGCAGCCACGTCCACCGCAGGGTAGAGGCGGCGGTCCGCCAGCGCGCGCGACAGCCGCAGCTCCGAGTTGCCGGTCCCTTTGAACTCTTCGAAGATCACGTCGTCCATCCGGCTCTCGGTCTCGATGAGCGCGGTGGCGATCACGGTGAGCGAGCCCCCCTCCGGCACCGCGCGCGCGGCCCCGAACAGCCCCTTCGGTTTGGCCAGCGCATTCGCGTCCAGACCGCCCGACATCGTGCGGCCGCTCCCCCGCCCCGTCGTGTTGTGGGAGCGCGCGAGGCGCGTGAGCGAGTCGAGCACGATCACGACGTCCTTGCCGAGCTCCACCTGGCGACGCGCATGCTCGAACACCATGTCGGCCACCGCGACGTGCCGCTCATGCGACAGGTCGAAGCTCGAAGCGACCACCTCGCCCCGACCCCAGTCCACCATTTCGCTCACCTCTTCCGGCCGCTCGTCCACGAGCAGGATGAGGAGGATCGCACCAGGATGGTTGAGCGCCACCCCCTCCGCTACGGCCTGCAGCATCACCGTCTTTCCCGCCTTGGGCGGCGACACGATCAGGGCGCGTTGGCCGAAGCCCAGGGGGCAGATAAGGTCGACGACGCGCTGGATCTCGGCCGTGCGCGGGCTCGACGCCTGGGGCGTCTCGAGTCGCAGGGGGCGCGATGGGTGCACGGCGCCGAGCTTTGCGAAATCGAGCCGCTCGCCCAGGCTGGCCGGCGGGAGGCCGTTGACGCTCACTACGCGTCCGTTCTCCACCGTGACGAGGTCGCCGCGCCGCAGTCCGGGGAGACGCACTCCGGCATCGCCCTTCGCGGGCAAATAGCTGTTGGCGGCGAGCCGTACGGCGCCGCCGTTGGAGGTGGGGTCGAACCAGCCGGTGATGGGAGGCATGTCGAAGATGAAAGGTGCTAGGTGTTAGGGGTCGGGGGCTAGGTGTAGGCCCGAACCCCCGACACCTGACACCTGGCACCTTCTATATTCCCCCCCACATGCGCCAGGATCACATCCGCAACTTCTGCATCGTGGCCCACATCGACCACGGGAAGTCGACCCTGGCCGACCGCCTCATCGAGCTCACGGGCACCCTGGACAAGCGTCTGATGCGGGAGCAGGTCCTCGACACCATGGACCTGGAGCGCGAGCGGGGCATAACGATCAAACTCAACGCCGTGCGCATGAACTACCATGCCCGCGACGGGGGCGTGTACGAGCTCAATCTGATCGACACGCCGGGGCACGTGGACTTCACCTACGAAGTGTCGCGCTCGCTCCAGGCGTGCGAGGGGGCGATCCTCGTCGTGGACGCGTCGCAGGGGATCCAGGCGCAGACGCTCTCCAACCTGTTCCTCGCGATGGACGCCGGGCTCGAGATCATTCCGGTGCTCAACAAGATCGACCTCCCGGGGGCCGAGCCGGACCGCCGGGCGCAGGAGCTGCATGAGCTCATCGGGGCGAAGCCCGAGGAGATCCTCCGCATCTCCGCCAAGGAAGGCACCAACGTGCCCGAGCTGCTCGAGGCGGTGGTGCAGCGCATCCCTCCGCCCCGTGGCGTGGCCGACGCACCGCTGCGCGCCCTCATATTCGACTCGTATTACGATCGCTACCGCGGCGCGATCCCCAGCATCCGCGTCGTGGACGGGACGATCCGGCCGGGGATGAAGATCGCCTTCGGCGCGCACAAGGACGACCTCTACGAGGTGGACGAGGTCGGGTACCTGCAGCTCGGGCACAAGCCGACCGAGCAGCTCGAAGCGGGCGAAGTCGGCTACTTCGTGGCCAATGTGCGCGGCGTCCGCGACACCCGCCCCGGCGATACGGTGCTCGACGCGGACCACCGGGACGTGCCGCTCTTGCCCGGGTACCGCGACATCATGTCGATGGTGTTCGCCGGCCTGTACCCCACGAACGCCGAGCAGTTCGAAGAGCTGCGCGATGCGCTGGGGAAGCTCCAGCTCAACGACGGGTCGCTCCACTACGAACCCGAGTCCTCGGTGGCGCTCGGTTTCGGGTTTCGCTGCGGGTTCCTCGGCTTGCTCCACATGGAGATCGTACGGGAGCGGCTCGAGCGGGAGTTCAATCTCGACCTGATCAGCACGGTGCCGAACGTGGAGTACCACGTCCACAAGACGGACGGCACCGTGGAGCTGGTCGAGAATCCGAGCCTGATGCCGCACGGCTCGGCGGTCGACCACATCGAGGAGCCGTACGTCAAGGCGCGGATCGTCGCCCCCGCGGAGTACATCGGCGCGATCATGAAGCTGGGCCAGGAGCGGCGCGGCGTGTACCAGGGCATGCACTACGTGGACCCGACGCGCGTCGAGTTCGGCTGGGAATTCCCGCTCGCCGAGATCATCCTCGACTTCTACGACAAGCTGAAGACCATCTCACGCGGCTACGCGTCCCTCGACTACGAGTTCCTCGAGTACCGGCCGGCCGACCTCGTCAAGCTGGACATGCTGCTCAACGGCGAAGCCGTGGACGCGTTCTCGGTCATCATCCACCGCGACAAGGCGTACGAGTGGGGGAAAAAGATCGCCGAGAAGCTGAAGGAGCTGATCCCGCGCCAGCTGTTCGAGGTGGTGATCCAGGCCGCGATCGGCACCAAAGTGATCGCCCGCGAGACCGTCCGCCCGTTGCGCAAGAACGTGACCGCCAAATGCTACGGGGGCGACGTCACGCGCAAGCGCAAGCTGCTCGAGAAGCAGAAAGAAGGAAAGAAGCGGATGAAGCAGGTAGGAACGGTCGAGATCCCGCAGGAGGCGTTCTTGGCGGTCTTGCAGGTTGACTAGCCTCGTGCCGTTCCAACCCGACCTCCCCGCAAACGCGTCGGAGCCTCGCTCCCAACGAGTTGGAACGGCACTCGTCATACAAACGGCCTTTCTGGGAGACGTCGTGCTCACGACGCCCCTCTTGGAGGCGCTCGCCGCTCGCCACGGGCCGGTGGACGTGGTGACCACGCCGGCCGCTGCGCCGCTGATCGAGACGCACCCCGCTGTCCGGCGGGTGATCCCGTACGACAAGAAAGGCCGCGATCGCGGCCTGGGGGGACTGTTCAGGCTGGCTCGCTCCCTGCGCGCGGAGCGGTATGAATGCGCGTATCTTCCCCATCGCTCCCTGCGGACGGCGCTCGCGGCGTGGCTCGCCCGCATCCCGCAGCGTGTCGGCTTCGACGACGGCTGGCGGTTGCTGTACACCGAGGTGCGACGACGGGCGACGCAGGGTCACGAGATCGACCGCGTGCTCGCGCTCGCGGGCGTCACGGTGCACCGGGCCCGGCCGACGCTGCACGTCACGCTCGCCGATCGCGCGGCGACCGAGGGGTTCCTGCGGGAGCACGGGATCCCGGAGCGCTTCCTCGCGCTCGCGCCGGGATCGATCTGGGGCTCGAAGCGCTGGCCGTACTATCGAGAGCTGGCTGAGCGGCTGGCGGAGAGAGCGGGCATCGTGGTCGTCGGCGGGGTGGAGGATGCGCGCCTCGCCGCCGAGATCACCGAGGCGGTGGCGCGGGGGGGTGGTCGGGCAGTCAGCGGGTGCGGCCGCCTGACCGTGCGACAGTCGGTGGAGGCGATCCGACGGGCGGCGGTGCTCGTGACCAACGACAGCGCCCCGCTCCATTTCGGGCAAGCGGTCGACACGCCGACGGTGGCTATTTTCGGGTCTACCGCGCCGAGCTTCGGGTTCGGGCCGCGGGGACCGAGGGACCAGGTGGTCGAGCTCGACGGCGTGCCATGCCGCCCGTGCTCGCCGCACGGGCCGCCCCGCTGCCCGCTGGGGCATCACCTGTGCATGAAGTCGCTCTCGGTACAGGACGTCCTTCAGGCAATCGAGGAGACCGGTGCGCTACGTCGTCGGGATTGACATCGGCGGAACCAACATCGTCGCGGGATCGGTGGCCGAGGATGGCTCCGAGCTGCTCGGGCTGGTGTCCGAGCCGACCATCTCCGAGCAGGGCGCGGACGCCGTCATGGCGCGGATCGTGAAGCTGGCACGCGCGTCGATGGCAGCGGCGCGCTCCAAGGAGATCGCGGGCGTCGGTATCGGCTCGCCCGGCCCGCTCGACACGAAAACCGGCGTCGTGCTGCTGACCCCCAACCTGGGGTGGACCAACTTCCCGCTGCGCGATCGGCTGGCGCGCGCGCTGGACCTGCCCGCCACGCTCGATAACGACGCCAACTGCGCCATTTTCGGCGAATGGTGGCGCGGGGCGGCGCGCGGCGCCAATCACGTGGTCGGGCTCACGATCGGAACGGGCATCGGGGGCGGAATCGTGCTGGCGGGAAAGATCTATCGGGGGGCGTCGGACGTCGCGGGCGAGATCGGCCACATGTCCATCGAATCCAACGGCCGGCGCTGCAAGTGCGGCAACGACGGCTGCCTCGAGGCCTACGCGTCGGGGCCCGCGATTGCCGCCCGGGCGGTCGAGGGAATCGAAACCGGCGCAGAAACCTCCCTCCCGCGCTATGTGAAGGGCGATTTGACCAAGATCACCGCGCAGATCGTGTACGAAGCGGCGCACGACGGCGACGAATACGCGTTGGAGGTGGTGCACGAAACGGCGAAGTTCCTCGGGACCGGCGTCGCCAATATCGTCAATATCTTCAACCCCGAGGTGGTGGTGATCTGCGGGGGCGTGACGCTGGCCGGAGAGAAGCTGTTCGCGCCGCTCCGCAGCGAAGTGAAGCGCCGCGCGTTCAAGCCCGCCGTCGACGCGTGCCGCATCGTGCCCGGGGAGCTCACCGGAACGGCGGGCGTGTACGGCGCCGCGGCCGTGTTCGTCCAGCGCACCTGGGGAACGGTGTGAAGCGACTCGGGGTCATCGGCTCCATGGTGTGGGACACCATCTACGGCCGCGACCCCGCGCAGCCCGCCGTCGAGGAATGGGGTGGGATCTCGTATTCCCTGGCCGCGCTCGATGCCACGCTGCGCGCCGACTGGCAGATCGTGCCGCTCGTCAAGGTCGGGCGCGACCTGGCGGCGCGGGCAAACGAGTTCCTCGGCAGCCTGCGCCACGTGGCCCCCAGCGCGCGCTTCCTGGAAGTGCCGGCGCCGAACAACCGGGTCACGCTGCGCTACCTCCAGGCAGAGCGCCGCTGCGAACAGATGTCGGGCGGCGTGCCGCCGTGGACGTGGCCCGAGCTCGGCGCCCAGGTGAGGGACCTCGACGCGTTGTACGTGAACTTCATCTCGGGCTACGAGATGGATCTGCAAACGGCCCAGCTGTTGCGCCGCGGCTTCCCCCGCTTCCTCTACGCCGACCTGCACAGCCTGTTCCTGGGGAAGGAACCCGACGGCACGCGCGTGCCTCAGCCGTTGCCGGACGCGCCAGCGTGGTTCAGCTGCTTCGACGTGGTGCAGCTGAACGAGGAGGAGCTGGCGCAGCTCGGCCCCGATCCGCTGATCGTCGCCGCCGGCGCGCTGGCGCGCGGCTGCCAGACCCTGGTGGTGACGCTGGGTCCGCGAGGCGCGGCCTATTTCACCGGCCGGCCGGTGCGGAGCGCCCGGATCGCGTCGGATCCGGCGCCCGACTCTGAGGGCGACCCCACGGGCTGTGGCGACGTGCTGGGTGCCACCGTCGTCGCCTCGCTCGCCGCCGGCGCCCCGCTGGAAGAGGCGCTGCGCCTCGGCACGCACATGGGTGCGCGCAACGTGACACACCGCGGCGCCACCGGTCTGCGCGACCACCTGCTGGGCAGGCTCTCGGCGGTGTGACCCGTCTCGTGGAAGTCCCGGCACAGTTCGACGATCGCTCGTTCGACCAGTTCGCGAGCGCCTTCGCAGCAGCAGCGAAGGACGGCGAGCGGCTGCTGTTCGATGCACATGCAGCCGAATGGGCGTCACCGTACGGGTTGGTCGGCCTGCTCTCGGCCGGGCAGGCGGCGCGGGGCGCCGGAGCAGGGAGTGCGGGAGGCATGGAGCGACCGCTGCTCACCGCACCGACGCACGCCGAGGTCTTGACCTATTGGACGCGCGCCGGATTCTTCCGCGAAGCCGCCGAGCTGTTCGAGATCCACGGAAAGGTGCCACGGGTGAAAGCCGTGGAGGAGAGCGACGTGCTGCTCCCCGTGACGCCGGTGCGCGCGGCGGAGGACGTGCACGCCGTCGTCTCGAACATCCAGCAGCGCGCGTCTGCCATCCTGGCGTCCGAGCTGGGGCTCGACCCCAAGGCGACGATGGGCTTCGCTATGGCGCTTTCAGAGGCGTGTCAGAATATTGTAGAACACGCGGGCACGGGCGGCTGGGTGGCGGTGCAGGCGTACCACTGGCGCCGCAAGCTCGCGAAGCGCGTGGTCGTGATCGCGGTGGCGGACGCGGGGGTAGGGTTCCGCCACTCACTCGAGCCGACGCAGAGCAAGCGGTTTGGGACCCGGTGGGGGGACGCCGCCGCCCTCGAGGCGGCGTTGATCCAGGGCGTGAGCCGGTTCCGCGATCCGGGCCGCGGCCAGGGGCTCGCGGGGATCCGCCGCTACCTGGCCCGCTGGGACGGCAAGATCGCGATCCGCAGCGGGACGGCTCGCATCGCGATCGTGCCCCAGTGGGACGACGACGTGCCCTTGAAGGAAGGCCTGCCGGCGTTCCCGGGCGCCCAGGTGCTCATCATCATACCCGAGCAGGGGTCCACGAAGCGGTGATACAGCATATCGACGTGCACGCGGTACTCCAGGAATCGGTGTCGGGCGTCTATACGGACCTGGTCACGCGTCCCACGGGACGCGTCGTGCGCGAGTGCATCGAGCGGGCCATGGCGACCGCCTCGGCTGAGGTGGCCGTCGCCCGCATCGATTTCACGCGCGTGGGGTGCATCGACTACTCGTGCGCCGACGAGATCGTGGCGAAGCTGTTGCAGAGCCGGCCGCGGGTGCTGGTGCTGATGGGCATCTCGGACGGGCACCGCGAAGCGATCGAGCCGGTGCTCGCGGGCCATCGGCTCGCCGTGCTGATCGAGCGGCCCGACGGCACGCTGGAAGCGGTCGGAGCCCCGGACGCGGCGGCGGCCCTGCTCGGCGAGCTGGTGTCGCGGCGGCTGGCCGTGCGGACCCCCGGAGGGACCCTCGCGCTGACGCTCGCGTGAAGCGTCGCCTCGGCTTCTCGACTCGCGCCGTGCATGGCGATCCGGAGGCCCGCCCCGACTGGGCGCCCGTGGTGGCACCACTCTACCAGAGCGCCACCTTCACGAATCCCGTCGGCTCGGCCCAGGAAGTCATCTACGCCCGCTACGGCAACAACCCCAACCACGTGGCGATCGCCAAGCGCCTGGCGCTGCTCGAAGGCGCGGAGGCGGCGCTGTTCGTGGGTAGCGGCATGGGCGCGATCGCCCTGTCGCATCTCGCGGTGCTCCGGCCCGGGGACCACCTCCTGTCGAGCGAGTGGATCTACGGCGGCGTGCAGCGGTTGTTCGCGCAGGAATTCGGTCGTTTCGGCATCGACGTGTCGTTCGTCAATCCGCTGGAGCAGCGTACCTGGAAGCGCGGGCTCAAGAAGAACACCCGCGCGATCTTCGTCGAAACGCCGACCAATCCGCTGCTCCGCGTCATCGATCTCGAGCCGATCGCCACCCTGTGCAAGACCGAGGGGGTCGCGCTGCTGGTCGACTCGACCTTCGCCACGCCGTTGAACTACCGACCGCTCGAGCACGGCGCCGACGTCGTGATCCACAGCGCCACGAAATACCTGAACGGCCACTCCGACGTGCTCGCGGGCGCGGTGGCGGGCAGCGACTCGGTGATCGAAGAGGTGCGCAAGCTGTTGCACGTCTGGGGCCAGGCGCTGGACCCGATGGCGGCGTGGTTGATCGAGCGGGGGATGAAGACGCTCGCCGTGCGTGTGGGACGGCAGAACCAGACCGCCCTGGCGGTGGCCCAGTGGTGCGCGACCCAGTCGCAGTTCGCCGCGGTGCACTACCCCGGGCTGCCGTCGCACGCCGATCACGACGTGGCGACGCGGATCCTCAACGGCTTCGGGGGTATGCTGGGAGTCGAGCTCAAGGGAGGTGCGCGGGCGGCCGAGCGGTTCCTGCGCGCGCTCACGATCGCGACGCACGCGCCGAGCCTCGGAGGCGTCGAGACGCTCGTGTCCGAGCCACGGCTCACGTCGCACGCGATGCTCACGCCCGACGCGCGGGCGCGGGCCGGTATTGCCGATGGCTTCCTGCGATTTTCCATCGGACTGGAGGACGCCGACGACATCATCGCGGACTTCGCGCAAGCCCTGGCGCAGCAGTAAGTGATCAAGTTCACGAATGTCTTCAAGGCCTTCCCCAAGGGGGGGCTCGCCCTGAAGGACGTGACGTTCCACATCGCGAAGGGCGAGTTCGTGTTCCTCACCGGCCATTCGGGCGCCGGTAAGTCCACCGTCCTCAAGCTCGTGTACGCCGACGAGCCGGTGACCAGCGGCGAAGTCCGCGTCTCGGGTTTCAACGTGGCGGAGCTGCGGCCTCGGGACGTCCCGATGCTGCGCCGCCGCCTCGGCATCGTGTTCCAAGACTTTCGCTTGCTCGAGGACCGGCCGGCCGAGGAGAACGTCGCCTTCGCCCTCGAAGTCACCGGCGCGCGACGCTCATCCATCGCAGCGCGTGTGATGCGCGTCCTCACCCAGGTCGGGCTCGCCGCCAAGGCTCAGGCCTACCCCCGCGAGCTGTCGGGCGGGGAGCAGCAGCGGGTCGCCATCGCGCGGGCACTCGTGAATGAGCCGAGCGTGCTGCTCGCCGACGAGCCGACGGGCAATCTGGACGAGCGGGCTACGCGCGGCGTATTCCAGCTGCTGCGCGACATCAACGCCAGCGGTACCGCCGTCGTGATGGCCACGCACGACCTGGATCTGGTGCGCCAGGCGCCCTACCGCGTGATCGAGCTCCAGGAGGGAGCGCTGGTGTACGACTCTACCGTGGACGAGCCCCGCGACCAGGCGGCGACGCCGTGAATCTGACGATTCGCGAGGCCCTGCTCGCCTTCCGCCGGGCCCCCCTGCTCTCGGCGCTCTCCGTGACGACCATCGCGTTCTCGTTGTTCGTGGTGGGCCTGTTCGGGCTCGTGGCCGTGAACCTGCAGGACGCGCTGCGCGGCGTGGCCGAGCGCGTGGAGATCGTCGCCTACCTCCTGCCCGGCACGCCGATCGAATCCATCACGCTGGCCGAAAAGGACATCGAGGCGTTCCCCGAAGTGCACTCGGCCGTCTACGTGAGCGAGGACTCGGCGCTGGCGCGCGCACGGGCCGAGCTCGTCGAGTTCCGCGACGTGCTGCAGGAGCTCGAGCGCAATCCGCTCCCTGCGTCCATCGAGGTGAAGCTCAAGCCCCGGTTCCGCGATGCCGAGCACGTGAACGACGTCGCCGAGCGACTGCGCGGGTTCGGGTTCGTGGACGACGTGCGGTTCGGGCGCGACTGGGTGGAGAAGCTCGACCGGCTGCGGCAGATCGCCGCCGCGGTCGGGCTCGTGGTTGGGGCGGCGTTCGCGGTGGTGGCCATCATCATCATCGGTACCACGATCCGGATGGCGGTGCTGCAGCGCGGCCGCGAGATCGCCATCATGCGGCTCGTGGGCGCCACGAACGGCTTCATCCGCCGCCCCTTCCTGCTGCAGGGGGCGATCAAAGGGATGCTCGGCGGGCTCGTCGCGGTCGGGCTCTCCTACGGCGCATACACCCTCATCAACCGCTGGCTCATCCAGGCGGCGTTCTTCTCGCACGCGCAGGCGCTCGCCATCGTCGGCTTCGGCACTCTCATCGGCCTGTTTGGAAGTGCGGCTTCTGTGGGAAGGCACCTACGTCGAGTCTGAGGCGTCACGCAGAGACGTCACGCAAAGACGTCAAGCAAAACCGTGGACTCGCTCACGTCCTTGCGCGACGGTTTTGCTTGACGGTGTTGTGCTACGTCTCTTGTGCTACGCCTCTCGCCTCTCAGCGTCCTCAGCCTTTCGACCAGCAGCTCAGGGACAACCAGCAGCGTCTCGAAGGCATCCGTCGCGAGCGGTCGGACGTCGAGCAGGAGCTGGAGCGCCTGCGCACCCAGGTGCACTCGCTGTCCGACGAGCTCGCGAACATCGAGCGGCAGAAGGAGACGACGAATCGCATCGTCAACGAGCTGGACCGCCAGATTTATGCGCTGTCGGACCAGATCGACCGGACGACGGTCGATCTACTGCTCGCCCAGAACGCGCTCGCCGAGAAGCGCGCCGTGCTGGAGCGCCGGCTCGTCGACATCTCGAAGCGCGGGGCGCTGTACGGGTACCAGGTGCTGCTCGCGGCGGAAAGCTTCGGCGATCTGCTCTCGCGCTATAAGTACCTGTATCTCGTGAGCCGGCAGGATCGCCTGCTGGCGAACGACATGTCGAAACTCCAGCGGCGCATCGGACGGGAGCGACAGACGCTCGTGGACGCGCGCGACGCACTGGCGCGACGCAAGAACGAGCGTACCGAAGAGCTGGACCGCTACTTGTCGCTCGAGCGGGAGCGGCAGGCGTCGCTGCGCGAGACGCGGCGCAGTGCGCGCGAAGCGCTGCAGCGCCTATCCGAGCTCGAGCGCGACGAGAAGAGCCTGAACGACCGCATCGTCGCCCTCGAGCGGGCCCGCCGCGAGGCGGAAGCGCGCGGCGCTGCCACCGCCGCCGCCGCCATCACCACCGCAGACCTGGGTCAGCTCGACTGGCCCGTGCAAGGGCGCATCGTGTATCAGTTCGGCACCGCGACGGGCCCGAACAACACCCGCATCCCGTGGCACGGTATCGGCATCGCCGCGCCGGCCGGCACGCCGGTCCGCGCCATCGCCGGCGGCAGCGTAAGCCTCGCGGGACCGCTCGGCACCTACCTCACTTCCGTGCTGGTCGATCACGGCGGCGGCTACTACAGCTTCTATGGCTACCTGAGTGACGCGACCGTGGCCCATGGGGAGCGGGTCATCAAGGGGCAGATCCTGGGCCATGTGGGCGGCGGGTCGAGCGACCAGGGGCCCCACCTGCACTTCGAGATCCGGGGCCAGGGCGGCATCGCCCTCGACCCCGTCAACTGGCTGAAGACCCGGCGCTGACGCCGATCCGGTCCGGCTCGGACTTCTTGCCCCGCTCCAGCGCCGCCTCGACCTGCGCGAATAGATCCTCCGGCCGCAACACCTCGCTGTGGGGGAACCCCACGACTCCCGCGCTGAGGCTCAGCACGTGGCCGCGAGGGAGGTCGGGGAAGGTATGGCGAGCCAGCACCTGCCGCAGCCGCTCCACGAAGAGCCGGCCGCTCTGGGCGTCGGTCTCCGGGAGCACCAGCGCGAACTCGTCGCCTCCGTAGCGGGCCACGAAGTCCGGCGCCCGGATCTCGCGCTGCATCGTGGCGCCGATCTCCGCGAGCACGCGGTCGCCTGCCTGCTGGCCCAGCCGCTCGTTGATATCCCGCAGGCGGTCCACATCGATCACCACGACCGCGAACCGCAGGGAATAGCGCCGGGCGCGCTCGAACTCGTCGCGCAGGCGGCGGTCCAGCGCGTCGAGGCTGGCGCACCCGGTGAGCACGTCGGTGACCCCGGCGCTGATCTGCCGGCGATAGACGGCCGCCCGGCGCTCCTCGTTCTCCAGCACCCGCGCCGCGGCCTGGGCAATCGTATTGGCGAACGCGACGTCCTGCGAGCGCAGCTCGGGATCCCCCTGCACGGTTCGCAGGAAGAACACCCCGGCGGCGCGGCCTTGGACGAACACCGGCAGCGCCACCGCCGATTGCACGTTGACCTCGATCCGCTGTTGCATCCAGTGCCGGCGAATCGCCTCGAACAGCGGGTGCTCGTGCACGTCCGGAATGAGCACGGGTCGTTCGGTGCGGATCGCTTCTTGAATCTCCGGGTAGCGCTCCAGCTCCACCCGCAGGTCGCGGATGGCCGGGTTCTCGTACACCGCGACTACGCGGCCCTTGTCCTCTCCCGGGGCCGTGAGCACGAACGAGCAGTGGGTGAGGCCGAACGCATGCCCGACCCGACGGACCAGGGTCTGGAAGATCTCGTCGGCGCGCAGGGTGGCCGAGACTTCCTGGAAGATGTCGAACAGCAGATCGCGGGTCCGCAGCGCGTCCTGGGCCTCGCTCAGCTCGCGGCGCAGACGCAGATCGGCGTCGATGCGGGCGCGCAGCTCGCCGAAGTGCACGGGGCTCGCCAGCGCGTCCCGCGCCCCCGCCTGGAGGGCGTCCGCCACGGCGTCCGCCCCGCCGTCCGCCACCAGGACGATGACCGGCGCGCCCCCGAAGCGCGCGGCGGTCGCGAGATCGCGCACCCCCTCCGCGAGGCCCGCCTCCTTGGCGGCGATCGAGAGGATCAGAAGATCGGGAGGTTGCGGTTCCGGCCGATCGGGGCCGGGTGGCGGATAGACGGCCTCGGTCACCTGGAAGCCGCCTCGCACCAGAAACCGCTCGAGTCCGTCAGGACGCGTCGCCGCGTCGCCGACGAGCAGGATTCGGTGCTTGGGTGGTTCCGGCAACGGTCCTCGCCGCACGATGAAGGGTGTCAAGCTATAGTTCACGGTATGGGACGGCAACCGCGGAGCGCGGTTGGTGCGCGGTCCGGCGCCTGAGACGCGCCGCCAGCGGCGCCGCATGGTCGCGCGGCAGCTCGCGAGCCGCGGCATCCACGACTGCCGCGTGCTCGCCGCGATGGCCTCGGTGCCGCGCGAATGGTTTCTCCCGCCGCACCTCTCGAGCGCGGCCTACGACGACGCCCCGTTGCCGATCGGGAGCGGGCAAACGATCTCGCAACCGCTGATCGTCGCGTTGATGACCGAGGCACTCGCGCCGCGGCGCCGGGACCGCGTGCTCGAGATCGGCACCGGCTCCGGTTACCAGACGGCCATCCTGGCGCGCCTCGTCGGGCGCGTCTACACGATCGAGCGGCTGCCCGACCTGCTGGTCGAAGCGGAGGAGCGATTTCGGCGCCTCGGCCTCACGAACATCGAGACCCGGCTGGGCGACGGCGCGGCCGGCTGGCCCGAGTGCGCGCCGTTCCAGGGCATCATCGTGACGGCCGCCGCGCCCGGCGTGCCGACGCCGCTGACGGAGCAGCTCGCGCCCGGCGGCCGTCTGGTGATCCCGGTCGGTGACCTCGCGTCCCAGGAGCTGGTCATTCTAGAGCGCGGCCCGGCCGGGCTCGTGGAGCGGAGGGCCGGCGGCGTGCGGTTCGTGCCCCTCATCTCCCGCCTCGCGTTCACGGAGGAGCCCTGGTCGTGAAACGGATGCCCGACGACCTGCTGGGCGCCCACGTGTCGACGCAGGGCGGCGTGGCGGAGGCGCCGGCGCGAGGGACCGTGATCGGCGCGACCGTGATTCAGGTCTTCACGAAAACACCCAACCAGTGGCGCGAGTCGACCATCCGGGACGCCGACATCGCGGCCTTTCGGTCGTCGCTCGCCGGGAGCGGGATCCGGGCCGTGGTCTCGCACGACAGCTACCTGATCAACCTCGCGTCCCCGGATGAGGCGTTGCGCGAGAGAAGCGTGGCGGCGTTTACCGGCGAGCTCGTGCGATGCCGGGCGCTTGGGATCCCCTGGGTCGTGTCGCACCCCGGCAACTATATCGACGATCGAGTCGAGGGGCTGGCACGCAACGCCCGCGGGTACGCTCAGTGTCTGGCGGCGGTCCCGGGGGAGGTAGGCGTGTTAATCGAAGGAACCGCGGGCTCGGGAACGGCGCTCGGAAGCACATTCGAGGAGTTGCGGGCGCTGCGGGACGGGCTGCCCGCCGGGCTGCATGCTCGGGTGGGGTTCTGTCTCGACACGGCGCATCTGCACGCCGCCGGGTACGAGGTGGCCACCGCGCTGGAGGCGGTGTGGGAGCAATTCGACCAGGTGGTCGGGCTCGCGCACCTCAAGTGCTTGCACCTGAACGACTCCAAGGGGGCGCTGGGCTCGCATCTCGACCGCCACCAGTGGATCGGCGAAGGGACGATCGGACCGGAGCCGTTCCGGGGCATCATGCGGGACCATCGCCTCGCGCCGGTGATTAAGATTATCGAGACGCCGAAGGGCGACGATCCGATCCGCCACGACCGGCGGATGCTCCGGCGGCTGCGCGCGTACGCGCGCAGCGGTGCAACGGTGGGCCCACGCAAACCGTAGGCAGGGCGTGATCGCGCTGACGACGACCCCCAATCGCTGGACCCGACGCGTCGCCACGCTGGTCCTCGTGCTCCAAGGGCTGGCTGGGAGCGCGGTCCCACTGGCACACGCGTCGGAGCGGCTCACCGCACCGGCGCACGTCGAGGCGCAGCATGGCGCGGGTTGCCTTGCGCTGCATGACAGCCTGCGGTGCGGCCTGTGCCAACTGGCCGGGTTGCGGGGGACCCCGCAGCGGGTGCGCACGCAGACTCACACGGCGGCGACCGTCGAGCGACGTCCGAGCGAGTGCGACTCGGGCGCGGTGCGACGCCCGGACCACCCCACCGCCCCACCCCGAGCTCCCCCCGCTTCCCGTTCCTAGCTCGATGGCGGCCGGCGCTGCCGGCCCGCCCACCACGCGTGCCCGCCCCACCGGCGGGACGCCTGCTTGGAACAACGGAACGGGAGATTTCCCAGCATGACTCGACATCATCAAGCCGTCGTGGGGGCGCTCGCCGCCGTGCTCGCGTTGGCCGCTCCGGCGTCCGCCCAGCAACCGGCCGACCAGCGTCGGGTGGACTCGCTCGCGGCGGAGGTTCGGGCGCTCAAGGCGCGGCTCGACAGCGTGCGGGCGCAGCTCGCTCATCGCCCGGTGGCCGCTGAGCCGGCGGCCGACACGTCGCTCGCCGCCCTGCGCGCCGCCGCCGCGGCCGCGGCGGGCACGGACACCGCGAGAATCCGTGGCGACACCGCCGGGCCCACGAAGTTCGTCGGACGCGAGCGCAGCCAGCCGCAACTCAATCCCGAGATCAGTGCGACGGGCGACGTGCGAGCGTATGGCTCCACACCGGGTGTGCAACGGGACAACTTCGACGCGCGGGAGTTCGAAGTGGGATTCCAATCGCCACTCGATCCCTACTCGAGCACCAAGATCTTCGTGAGTTTCGAGAACGGCAATGTCAGCATCGAAGAGGGGTATGCGTACTGGACCGGTCTGCCCGGGCGCATCCGCTTCGACATCGGGAAATTTCGCCAGCAGTTCGGCGAGCTGAACCGCTGGCACCTGCACGCACTCCCGGAGACCGAGTACCCGCTCGCGCTGCGGGCCTATCTAGGTGAAGACGGGCTCGCCGGAACCGGGATCTCGCTCTATCGCGCCTTTGGGGGGCTCGGCGTGCACGAGCTGACCGCGCAGCTGACCCGTAGCGCGAGCGATGGCGAGTTGTTCGGCGGCACCAGCCGGCCGACGTATCTGGTTCATCTGCTCAATTTCTGGCAACTGACGCGCTCAACCTACGCGCAGCTCGGCGGCACGGCGCTGTACGGCACGGACCCGGACTCGAGCCTCCGTACCAAGGTCGGCGGGATCGACTTCCGGCTCACGTGGCGCCCGCCGGCCGAAGCGCTGTACCGGGAGTGGACGCTGCGCGGCGAGCTGTACGCGCTCCGCAAGGAGTATGCCGGCGCCGGCACGACGAGACTTGGCTGGTACGCAGGCACCACCTACAAACTGGGCCGGCGTTGGATCGCGGGAGGGCGCTACGATTACGTGGAAGATCCGCTCTCCGGTATCATCACGCGGCAGGTGATCCCCTCGCTCACGCTATGGCAGAGCGAGTGGGTGGAGCTACGGGCACAGTACACCTGGGCCAAGACCGCGGGCTTGAACGCCACGAACCAGGTCGCCCTCCAAGCAGTTTGGGCGATTGGACCACACAAACACGAGACCTACTGACATGCTGCGACTCACCACATTGCTCGTTGCTCTCCATGTTCCCGTGACCGCCCCGCCCGTCAGGGCGCCGGTCGCGGACAAGGTCAAAGTCGTCACCTCGCTCACGACGTACGGGGCCATCGCGCGCGAAATCGTCGGGGACCGGGGCATCGTGAGCTCGATTGCCACCGGCGACGAGAACCCGCATTACGTCCAGCCGAAGCCGAGCTTCGTGCCGCTGCTGGGCCAGGCCGACGTGTTCGTCACGACGGGTCTCGACCTCGAGCTGTGGGTACCGGCGCTGCTCGACAAAGCGAACAATCCCAAGGTCACGGAGGGTGGACCGGGCTATGTCGCGGCCTACGCCGGCCTCGACCTGCTCGACGTGCCTACGAGCTACTCCCGCTCGCAGGGCGACATCCACGTGTACGGCAACCCGCACATCTGGACCAGTCCGCTCAACGCGGTCCAGATCGCCCGCAACATCCTGACCGGCCTGAAGCGCGTGTCTCCCGAGAACGCCGATTATTTCGCGCAGCGGGAGAAGGATTTCGAGGACCGCATCTACCAGGCGTTGTTTGGCGAAGAACTCGTGAAGCTCCTTAGCGGCCCCACTCTCGCCGACTTGGACCGGCAAGGAAAGCTGCTCGACTTCCTGAAGGCGAAGCAGTACCAGGGTGCACCGCTTCTCAATCGGCTCGGCGGATGGCTCAAAGAGGCAATGCCGTTCCGCGGCAAGCCGGTCGCCTGCTATCACAAGGAGTGGGACTACTTCTCCCGGGAGTACGATGTCCCGTGCGTGGATTACATCGAGCCGAAGCCCGGTATCCCACCCACTCCGGGGCACGTACTGGAGATAATCAACGAAATGCGTACGCAGCACATTCAAGTGCTCCTGTCCACGAACTACTACGACCGCAACCAGGTCATGGAAGTGGCGCAGAAGACGGGTGCGAAGGCGGTGATCGTGCCGTCGAACACCGGCGGCGCGGCGGGGGTCAATACGTACTTCGACCTGATGAATCTGTGGATTTCGGAGCTAGCACGTGCCTTCGGCGGGGGCGCCGCCACGGCCAACTGACTGACAACGGGGAGCCGAGATGAGTGGTCTACAGCTGATGATTCCGCCGTTCGTGGCCTGCATGGTGCTCGTCGCCATGCTGTCCTACCTGGGGCTTCATGTGATCGCGCGCGAGGTGATCTTCGTCGATCTCTCGCTGGCGCAGATGGCGGCCCTGGGCGGACTCTCGGCGTTGCTGATCCACGTAGAGGCCGATTCGACGTGGGCATACGCATTTGCCCTGTTCGCGACGGCCGTCGGTGCGCTGCTGTTCGCCCTTACGCGCTCGTCGCCCCGGCAAGAGCGGCGCGTGCCCCAGGAGGCGTTCATCGGCATCGTGTATGTGGTTGCCTCGGCCGCTGCCGTCCTGGTGGCGAACAAGGTTCCAGGGGGCGGCGAAGCGATCGAAAAGACGCTCACCGGCAGTATCCTGTGGGTGACGTTCAAGCCCACGATCATCAAGCTGGCGGCGGCCTACGCCGCACTCGGCGTATTCCATTACTTCCTACGCCATCGATTTCTCACCATCTCGTTTCACCCGGAAGAAGCCGAGCGCCTGGGCTGGAAGATCAAGTGGTGGGACTTCCTGTTCTATCTGTCGTTCGGCGTCGTGATCACGCTCGCTGTGCCCGTCGCCGGGGTGCTGATGGTCTTCAGCTTCCTGGTCGTGCCGGCTGTGATCGCGTTCCTCTTTACGCGTGACATGAAACGGCTCACGTATATCTCGTGGGGCTCGGGCGCGCTCGCCTCGATCCTGGGCCTGTGGCTGTCGCTCGCTGGCGACCTGCCCACCGGACCGCTGATCGTGTGCATGTACGGACTAGTGCTGGTCGGGGCCGTCGTCGTGCGGAAGCTGGTGCGCACACCCGCGTGACCCGCGTGACCCGGCGCCCCCTCGGGGCGCGCGCCCTCTGGTTGCTGGGCACCCTGCTCCAGCTCTTGCTGCCGGGCGCCGCCGCGTGGGCGGACGCCCGCCTCGACATCGCGGGCGCCCACGCCACTCCCCACATCG
>Ga0209160_1000393_pt1 | contig 35117 bp, 26 predicted proteins | sample GraSoiAngelo_153_FD_186167 | JGI IMG/M metagenome (GOLD analysis project Ga0209160, IMG submission 186167) | Grasslands soil microbial communities from the Angelo Coastal Reserve, California, USA - 14_1009_12_40cm (SPAdes) (version 2) | ecosystem: Environmental > Terrestrial > Soil > Grasslands ...
AGGCCTTCGCGAAGGCGATGCCATCTTGAGCATTGACGGCGCGGAAGTGCCCCGCAATCTCGAGCGCTGGCTTCGCGGACGCTCGCCCGGCGAAACCGTGCGCCTGCGTATTCGCCGTGCCGGGATCGAAGCCGAGCTGGGTTTCGCGCTAGGCCAGCAAGCGGCGCAGATTTACGCCGTGGAGGAAATGCCGCGGCCCAGCGAGCGCCAGCTTCGCATCCGCAGCGGCTTGTACCAGGGCATCACCGATCAGTCCAACCCCCGGGCCGCCGCGCCGCGATGATTCGCACCGCATTCGTGGCTCTTTCCCTGGCGATCATTGCCATCGTGGTGGGACTTCCCCTTTTGCTTTATGTGGCCATCACCGGCAAGATCGATCCGCTCTATCGTACCGGGGTTGACGCTGTTGTGTGGATCGCGCGAGCGGCGGGAATGCGCACGCGCGTCGAAGGGCTGGAGAATATTCCCGCGCACACCTGCCTTTTCGCCGCCAACCACACCAGCAACGCTGATCCTCCGGCGATTGTTGGCGCCATTCCGCGCCGCATCGCCATTCTGGCGAAGAAATCGCTTTTCGCTATTCCCATCGTGGGCACTGCGTTTCGCCTGGCGCAATTCGTCCCGGTGGATCGCGCCAATCCCGAACAAGCCGCGGCCAGCATCGATCTGGCCGCCGAGGAGATGAAGAAGGGCGTCTCGTTTCTCATCTATCCGGAAGGAACGCGGAGCCGCGATGGGCGCTTGCTGCCGTTCCGGCGCGGCGCTTTCGTGCTGGCCATAAGGGCGGGCGTGCCGGTGGTGCCGGTGGCGTGCAGCGGGGCGCATCGCCTGGTTGCCAAAAATTCCTATCGCATCAGCCCGGGCGAAGTCGTGGTGCGCTTTTGTCCCCCGATTGACGCAGCGGAATATTCGATGGAGCGCCGCAGCGAACTCGCCGCGCGCGTGCACGCCGCCATTGCCGCGGCGCTGCCGCCGGATCAGCAGCCTGCGGCAACATCGTTAGCTGCCAGGACCGATGCCGCCCTGAAGGACGGCGCGACCTCGGCCGAACGCCGCCGCGGTCTTTAGCGCCAGGCTTCAGCCCGGCACTTCTCACGCACCGACCTGCGCTTTCAGCTTGGCGATTTCGGCCTCGAGTTGGCGCACGGTCTTCGCCAGCTCGGGAACGCGGTTGATGGCCGCGGCGTTCTTGAGCCACTGCCGGTGCTCGACCACCGGCGAGCCGGAATAGAGCGCGCCGGGCGGGACGTCGCTGGGCACGCCGCTTTGCGGCGTGATCATCGCGCCGTCGCCTACGGTGAGGTGCCCCGAGCAGCCGACCTGACCGCCCAGAATGCAGTTGTTGCCGACGCGCGTCGTGCCCGCGAGGCCCACCTGCCCGCAGAGCAGCGTATTTTCGCCGACGCTGCCGCCGTGCCCGACGAGCACCAGGTCATCGAGCTTGGCACCCTTGCCGATGCGCGTCTCGCCGACGGTGGCACGATCGACGCAGGAGTTGGCCTGGATCTCCACGTCGTCGCCGATCACCGTGATTCCGGCTTGCAGCATCTTGTACCAGCCGCCATCGCTCTGTTTGGCGAAGCCGAAGCCGTCACCGCCGATGACCACGCCGTTCTGCAGGGTCACGCGATCGCCGATGCGGCAGTTTTCGCGCACCACCGCATGCGCGTGCGCGAAGAAGTCGTCCCCGATGCGCGCGCCGCGATAGATGGCCACGAAGCTGTGCAGGACGGCATTGCGGCCGATCACGGCGCCTTCGTCCACGTAGCAGTAGGGGCCGATGTGCGCGCCTTCGCCAATCTGCGCCGACGCGGCGATCACTGCCGTGGGATGAATCGACGGCGCGTAACGTGGCGGCGTATAGAAAAAGCCGATGGCGCGGGCGAAATCGAGATACGGATCTTCCGAGCGCACGAGCGCGAGCGGCGGCAGGCCGGAGTCGCGCTCGACCGTGATATCACGCGCAATCAGCACGGCGGAAGCGCGCGTGGTTCGAGCGGCCTGGCGATAGCGCGGGTTCGAGACAAAGGTCAACTCCCCGGCTCTGGCCGATTCGATCCCCGCGACGCCATGAATTTCCGTCTGCGCGTCGCCCTCCAGCTTGCAATTTAGCTTCCGTGCAATTTCTCCCAGTTTCATCCCTCGCTCCCCCTCATATCGCAACGACGGCGCGATGAGGCCGTAACGCCGCTCGCCGAAAGTAGGCGATAGTGAGCCATCACTCTACACCAGCGCAACGGGTGTGGTGGTTTGGAAAGGAACTGGCCTTTAACGGCTCGGACGGCCCTTGTGACTCTGAGAAGCGTCTAAGGGAACGGACATCAATAATTAGCCGAGCGCGGTGCAGGCTTCAGGGATTATTCGAAGTAGCTGCGCTTGCCGTTCTGGATCAGTTCGTAGAGATTCTTGATCTCGCTCTTCAGCCGTGTGTAATTCCGCCAGTCCTTATACTGCGGGAAGGTGAGGGTCTGCTGGGCCTGCTCGAGGGTCGTGCCCTTGGCGACGGCGCCTTTCACCGTGGCGTATTCGTCGGCCAGCATGGACTGGAGTTCCCTGACGTCTTCGCGATGCGCCACGTCGCCGTGGGCGGGCAGGATGACGTCGTAATCTTCCCGCGCGGCAACCTTATCGAGCAGTTTGATCCAATTATCGACCGAAGTGGTGAAGGCCATGTTGGGCATGCTGTGGCTGGTAAACGCGCCCGGCGTGAAGAGCGCGCGATCGTGCGGAAACAGCACGAAGGTATCGCCCGGCTGCTGGCCCGGTCCGAAATACATGAGCCGAATTTCGCGTCCGCCGAGATAAATGCTCATCTGGTCATCGAAAGTGACGTCGGGGAGGATCAGCTTTACTTCGTTCGGGTCGTAGTTGTGCTCCTTGAAGTAATCCTGCCGCCGCGCCATCTCTTTCGGCTGGACGAGTTTCATGAGGCGCGCGGTTTCCTGCTGTGCCAGGAAGGTTGCGCCCGCCGCCTGGAAGGCCGCGTTTCCGTAGGTATGGTCGCCGTGAAAATGGCTGTTGATCACCCATTTGATGGGCTTGTCGGTGACTTTGCGGATGCGCTCGATCAAGTTTTGCCCGGCGCGCGGATGTTCGCGGGTGTCAATCACCAGAACGCCCGCGTCGGTGACCAGAAAGACCGAGTTCGAGCCGTCATAATCGTAGAAAAAGTAGAGATCGCTGGCGACCTGCTTGACCACGGCGGGCTGGCCGGTATGCGGTTCGTAGGACTGCGCGGCGGCAGGCAGCGCGCCAGTGGCAAAAGCCGCGAGTGCGGCGCCAACCATTAGCATCAAGACCGCCGCGAGGCGCTCGCCAAGCGCCACGTGTGTCTGTGTTCGCAGGCTAGGCTGCCTATCTTTCGGTAATACAGGCTTGGGTATGGGCATCGGCGTTGGCTCCCGCAGGGAAGCTGGATCATACTACCGCAGGCGTTATCATCCCAGGAATAAAGGCGTCGCCTAAAATCGGCGATGGATTTGTATTTAACCAGTTATTGCGTTCTGATAGCTCCCGAGGAAAACTCGGCGCTTTTCTCGCATGACAATTCGAGCGAGTGTTATAGAATTCCACGGAAATCTTCCAAGATCTGACGCACAAAAGGGGAGGATCGCCATGTGCAGGTTGCCCAGCCATGTACTGAGATTCGTGGCGCTGGCCATTTTCGCGATGAGCATCTTGCCGGCCCGCGCACAAGAGCCCGTCGTTCAAAGCTACGATTTTTACGTCCCCACCGTTGATAAGGTCTCGATTCACGTTCACCGGAAAGCTGGCGCGGAGCCCAAGAAAGTTCCTGTGTTGCTGATCCACGGATGGGGCGGAAATGGCGAGACATGGGATTTTCCCGGTCGCAGTGTGATGGATTATCTCGCGGTGCGTGGTTATGACGTATACGCGCTCGACCTTCGTGGCACGGGGCTTTCAGATCACCCGACGAACTATTTCACCATCGACATCATCAACCGGGCAAACGACGCCGTAGCGGTGGCTCAGTACATCGCCCAAAAGACCGGACGGGTTCCGGTGGTCATGGGCTGGAGCCAGGGCGGCGTCATCGCGGGGTTACTCGCCGCTTCTGATCCGCGATTGGCTGCCGGTGTCGGACTTTTGTCTGTTGCACCAGACGGCTTCTCTATACCACCGGACGTAGCCAGTCAGGTGCCCGCCATAGTAGCCAGCGGAATTGACCGCCTTCTGCTGCCGCCACAAATTACTTTCGAGTTATATTTTGGTACGGATCCCATCACTGGACAACCCACGATATCGTCAGACGCGTTCAAAATTTTCGTTTCGCCACGGTTTTTGGAAGCGGATAGTCTGAACGCCGTCCTGGAAGGGGCCTCTCCAAATTTTTTCAATGCATACTTGATTTCGGCCTGGCCGAGGATTCGTGTGCCAGCCCTGGTGGTTGATGGCGCTCTCGACGTGCTCGTCGGCCCGGCGCGCGCTCAGGCGCTATTCGACTCCCTCACCGCATCAGCCAATAAGCAATTTGTCATTTTTCCGCGGAATTCGCACGCCTGGTTCCTGGAGGACAATTACCACGCAACGGTGCGAGTCTTCGATCAGTTCTTGTCCCAATTTGACGCTGGGCCCGGCGGCGAATTGAGCCAAAATTTCGCCAAATAATTCACGCCCGCGCTGCGTGATTGCCTGCACGGCCAGGTGAGCATCCGCTTCATCGTCATTCGGAGAAAAGCTTGGGCTGCGCCGGAGCTGCAGGGGCGGGTTTGCGGCGCGCGACGCCGACTACGCCGAGCACGGTCACTTCGCTCAAAGCGCTGCGCGGCACAAAAATGCGCATGGCCGCACCGTTGAGGTCCGGCGGAGTGATCTGTATGCCGGAATCGAGCAACGCCAGCAAATCGTTACTGACCACGCCTTCCAGGGTTTCGTTATCGCGAAACTTCAACCGCACCCACAGGCCATCGAGCTTCGGCCGGCTGAAAAACGCCTTGCGCTCGGGCTCGTAGTCCTCGGTGAAATCGCGCACGAAGTACACTGCGCGGATCTCTTTCAGCGGAACTTCGCGGTGCTCGCCGTTGGTCGTGAGCACATCCAGCGGATCGTCGGGGAGGCGCGACGGGTTGAGGTAACCCTGCAGCGTGGTGTGGTCGGCGAAAGTGACGATCACCTTTTTGTGCGTGGAGGCTGCGGCGCGCGTCTTCACAAGCTAGATGCTACACCCATAAAAGCCGCAGCAAAGGGCCGCCTTGCGTAAAGGTGCTTGGGGGCACAGGCGCTCGCGCCGGCATTCCCAGGCCATCGTCAACACGCGCTGGAATCACCACCGTTATAGTTTGCCAGGAACCGGCTCGGGCGCGTACTATCCCGGTGGGTGGGTTCAGCGAAATCCGGAGGCAGGTCATGAAAAATATTCTGCTGTGTGCGGCGCTGCTTGGCTTATGGGCCGCGCCGGGATTGAGCCAAACGACGCAAGAGTTGAACATCGACGGCAAGAACACGGAAAACGTCCTCACCCAGAGCATGGGCTACGACCGAAAGAGTTACAGCCCGCTCGACCAAATCAATAAATCCAATATCGAGCGCCTGGTGCCCATCTGGAACGCCAGCACCATGAATGAACTGGGCGAGCTGGCGCAGCCGACGATTTACAACGGCGTGATGTACGTCATCAACGGCAAGGGGAGTTTTGCCATTGATGTTGAAACCGGCCGGCAAATCTGGCGCACGCCCGTGAAACTCGAACCAGGGATCAAGCACGTTGCTTTCAATAGAGGCGCGGCGATCATTTATAACGGCAAGCTCTTTCGCGTGACTATCGACAATCATGTGCTGGCCCTGAACATGAAGACGGGCAAAGAAATTTGGAATCAGAGATTCGCCGATTTTAAAGAGGGCTACTACGCCACCGGCGGACCGATCGTTGCCAATGGCGTGTTGATTTCCGGCGAGTCCGGTGGAGAATCCACCACGCGCGGGTTCCTCGACGGCTGGGACCCGGACACGGGAAAGAAATTGTGGCGCAGATACACCATCCCGGCGCCCGGCGAACCCGGCTCGGAGACCTGGCCCAAAAACAGCGACGCCTGGAAGTACGGCGGAGGGCCGACTTGGCGCTCCGGTTCGTATGATCCCGAACTCGATCTTGTCTATTGGGGTACCGGCAATGCGGAACCCTACGATCCCAAGCCACGCGACGGAATGGACAGCCTGTTCACCTCCAGCGTGCTGGCGATACGGCCGAAGACAGGCGAGGTGGTTTGTTATTTTCAATACACGCCCAATGACATATACGACGTGGACGGAACCGACGAGCAGGTGCTTGCGGACATGCAGATCGACGGAAAGCCGCGCAAAGTGATGATCCAGGCCAACAAAAATGGCTTTATGTATGTGCTGGATCGCACGAACTGCAAACTGATCGCTGCGCACCCGTACGTCAAAGTCAACTGGGCCACAGGTATCGACCTTAAAACCGGCCGGCCGGTATTGAGCGACGTACAACAGCGCTTCCGGGCCGGCGAGGAAGTGGAAATCTGGCCGTCGCGCGGCACGAATGCCGTGCCCATCGCGTTCAATCCGGAGACCGGGATCGTCTACGCGGACGCATGGGAGGTGCCACGAATACAGAAGCTGGCGCCACCGCCCAAAAAGCCGCAAGCGATCGGCCAGACTTCGACCGGCATCATTGCCAGAACGCCGAAGATGAAGCCGGACGACGTTTTCGGCCACTTCCTGGCGATCAACCCAGTGACCGGCGAAAAGAAATGGGACATTCCGTTAATTGGTCTGCCAAGTTCAGCCGGCATGCTGGCGACGCGCGGCGGGCTCATCTTCACCGGGAAAATGACGGGTGAGTTCCTTGCGCTCGACGCGGACACTGGCAAAACGCTTTGGCAATTCAAGACCGGCTCGAGCGTCAATTCGACGGCCGTCACCTACACCCACAACGGGCGCCAGTATGTGAGCGTTGCGTCGGGACTCGGCGGCGCTCTCGCCACTCGCTATGGGGCGGCCAAAGTACCGGCTGGCGGCTCGATCTGGACGTTCGCGCTGTTTCCCGTGACCACCAGCACACGTTAAACGTGACGATGCGACCAGCATCGTCATCCCGAGCGGTCCGCCTAGGGCAGAGAGCGAGGCGCGGTTTGTGCGCTCCGGACGATTTTGCGGGGATCTCTCGTAGAAATCAGTGCGAGGCAGAAGCCAGAGCACGCCGATCCCAAACCCGACGATCAGCAGCAGTTGGACTATCCCCAAGCTGCCTACGGCACACCATCAAAACTTTACTTGTCAAACCTACATCCCTGATGTTATCTTTCGCGACATATTCAACGTTCCCTTCGCGGAGGTCCTACGGTGACCTATAATTCCCCGACGGAGGATGTAAGACCTGCCCTGAGATTCCTCCCGGCGATTGCTGTGCCGAAGTCGAGTTGGCCAGGACCAGCATCTATCGCAATAACGGCATTGTTGGCGGCAATGATGTTTGGTGGGTCCGCCGCGGTTCTCAAAGCTGCTCCGCCCCAAAGCAACGCGTCTGTGGCTTCGACGGCTGCGAGTGAAAACAATAAACAGCCCGTGAAGGCATTGGCGCAACACCGCGCTATCCCGATTACGCGCCGCTCGCCTAGTCCCGATGCGTCGACCGCCGCACCCTACCGGGCGGTTCTCAACCAATACTGCGTCGTCTGCCACAACGAGCAACTGCATACCGCGGGACTTGTGCTCAGTAAGATGGACGTCGCGAATGTACCGGAAGGTGCGGAGGTGTGGGAAAAGGTGATCGGCAAGCTTCGGACTGGGGCGATGCCGCCCGCAGGCATGCCGCGGCCGGATCAGACCACCTACAATGGCTTCGCTACTTACCTCGAGACAGCGCTCGACCACGCGGCAGTGGCCAAGCCTAATGCCGGCAGAGTCGCCATTCATCGGCTCAACCGAGCGGAATACAGAAACGCCATCCGCGACTTGCTGGGAACCGACATCGACGTTGGCTCGCTTCTTCCCGTCGACGATGCGGGCTACGGTTTTGACAACATTGCCGATGTCCTCTCCGTATCGCCGATGCTGCTGGTACGGTACATGTCAGCGGCGGGGAAGGTGAGTCGTTTGTCCATCGGAGATCCGAGTATCCTTCCCAATTTGGAGACGTACGATGTCCCTAACCTCCTGGCGCAAGATGAGCGCATGAGCGAGGATCTCCCGTTCGGTTCGCGGGGCGGAGTCGCGATTCGGCACAACTTCCCGCTCGACGGCGAGTACGTTATCAAACTCCGTTTGCAGAGAGCCGGCATCGAGCATGATAAGCAGATCATCGGCCTCACCGGGCCGCACCAGCTAGATGTTCGCGTGGACGGCGAAAGAATCAAGCTGCTCACGGTTGGCGGCGAGCAGCCTGGGAATAACGAGTCCGCAACGGGGACTTCGAATCCTTCTGGGAAAAAGAAGTTCGGATACGATTTCTCGGGGGACACGGCGGATGCGCATTTGGAAGTTCGCTTCGCAGCGAAGGCGGGTACTCGGCTCGTTGGGGTCAATTTCCTGAACGACGCGTGGGAGCGCGAAGGCGTGCTTGAGTCGCCACTGGCGGAATTCAGGATCCTCGATAAATCATCCGAGGGAAGAAGTGAGTCGCCCGGAACCAAAGAGGATACCCCTGCCGTGTCGCAAGTCTTGATCAGTGGGCCTTACAACGCGAAAGGGCTGGGAGACACGCCCAGTCGCCGCAAGATTTTTGCATGCCGTCCGGCCAACAGCGCGGACGAGCTTCCCTGCGCCAGCAAGATTCTCTCCAGGCTGGCGCGCAGCGCTTATCGTCGGCCTGTCACTGAGGGAGACGTCCAGCCTCTGCTCAACCTCTACAAGGTCGGCCGGAAAGATGGGGGCTTCGAGACGGGAATCGGGATGGCACTGCAACGAATCCTGGTTTCCCCGGAGTTCCTGTTCCGCATCGAACACGATCCGGCGAGCGTGGCGCCGGGCACTGCGTATCGAATCAGCAACCTCGAACTGGCCTCCCGTTTGTCGTTTTTCCTCTGGAGCAGCCTACCCGACAGCCAACTTCTGAGCCTGGCCGCAGCCGGGAAGCTCAAGGAGCCTGCGGTTTTGGAACAGCAGGTGCGGCGTATGCTCGCGGATTCCCGATCGAATGCTCTAGTGACCAATTTCTTCGGACAGTGGCTGTATCTGCGCAATATGCCCGGCGTGCATCCGGATCAGGATGCCTTCCCCGAATTCGACGAGAACCTTCGCGTCGCGTTCGAGCAAGAAACGCAGCTTTTTCTGGAAAGCAATTTGCGTGAAGATCGCAGCGTGCTGGACTTACTAAATGCGGACTATACGTTCGTCAACGAACGTCTGGCCCGTTTCTACGGGATTCCGAATATCTATGGCAGTCACTTTCGGCGTGTATCGTTGGACGGTCACGAAGAGCGAAGAGGATTGCTGGGCCAAGGCAGTATTCTGACCGTAACCTCCTATGCCAACCGAACGTCGCCGACGATTCGCGGCAAGTGGTTGCTGACGAACGTCCTGGGCACGCCGCCCCCGCCGCCCCCGGCCGACGTTCCGTCTCTGAAGGAAACTCCCCCGAACGGCAAAGTCCTGACGATGCGCGAGCGGATGGAGCAACACCGCTCGAATGCCGCCTGCGCGGTTTGTCACGCTCAGATGGACCCGCTGGGCTTCGCACTCGAAAACTTCAACGGCGTGGGCGAATGGCGAACCATCAGCGAGGCCCACACCCCGGTCGATGCGTCAGGAGTGCTGCCCAACGGCATTAAGTTTAACGGTCCGGCTGAGCTTCGGAAGGTATTGCTGAGCCATCCGGAACAATTCGCGAATACGGTCACCGATAGGCTGCTCACTTACGCCCTAGGCCGGGGGGTGGAGTATTACGATCAACCGGCTATCCGCAAGATCACCCGGGAAGCCGCTTCCAGCAACTATCAGTGGTCGTCAGTAATTATGGGGATCGTCAACAGCACGCCGTTTCAGATGAGGATGAGCAAGCCACAGGAGCCCGGTAAAGCCAAGACCACGGTAACTCAAAATCAAGTTACGAGGGAGTCGAAGCCATGATCATCACCAAAAAGCGTTTACCCCGCCGCACGTTTCTCCGCGGTCTGGGTGTGACAGTGGGATTGCCGCTGCTGGATGGCATGATTCCGGCATTAGCAACGGCTGCCGACGTCGTCGCCAGACCGGTGACCCGCATGTCATTCATGTACGTTCCGAACGGAATCATGAATCTGCGCCACGAGTGGTCGCCAGCGACGGTGGGCGCGCTGGAGATAACCCCAATTCTGGAGCCGCTGACCGCATTTCGGGATCATCTTCTCGTGCTCAGCGGCCTCTCCCACCCGGAGGGCCATCCACAGCCGGGCGAGGGTGGGGGAGATCATTCGCGAGCCGCCACGTCGTTCCTGACGGGTGTTCACGCCAAGCAGACGGAAGGCGCCGACCTCCAGGCCGGAACTTCATTGGATCAGATTGCTGCGAAGCAGCTCGGCAAGAACACCCAATTGGCTTCGCTCGAGCTCTCTCTGGACTCCACTGAGACCATCGGTGAATGCGAAACCGGCTATAGCTGCGCTTACACCAACACGCTCTCCTGGCGCACGCCCACGACGCCGATGCCGATGGAGAACCAGCCGCGCGCCGTATTCGAGAATCTGTTCGGCGACAGTAATAGCACTGATCCGAAAGTGCGGCTCGCCCGAATCCGGAGTGAGCGCAGCATCCTCGACTCCCTTTTCCAGGATGCCAGCGGCATCCTGAGGGGGCTCGGTTCGAGCGACCGCACCAAAGTCACCGAGTATCTGGATGCCATTCGCGATGTCGAGCGGCGAATCCAATTGGCCGAGGAGCAGTCCTCCCGGGATTTGCCAGTGGTGGAGCGCCCCATGGGCGGCATCCCCGCGACGTTTGAAGAGCACGCCAAACTAATGCTCGACTTGCAGGCCTTGGCCTTCCAGACTGACATGACCCGCGTGACGACCTTCATGTTGGGCCACGAAACGACAACCCGGTCCTACCCAGAACTGGGCATCCCCGATTCGCACCATCCCTTGACGCACCATGGCGGCGATCGCGACAAAATCGCCAAGGTGGTCAAGATCAACACGCACCATATCAGTATGCTCGCGTATTTCTTGGAGAAACTGAAGAATACTCCTGACGGTGACGGCTCTCTACTGGACCACGTGGTGATCCTCTATGGCGCCGGCCTGAGCGACGGCAACCTGCATTCACATGATAACGTGTCAACCCTGCTGGCGGGTGGAGGGTCGGGCAAGATCAAGGGTGGGCGCCACCTGCAGTATCCGACGAATACGCCGATGCACAACCTATACGGGACCTTGCTGGATGTGGCTGGTGTTCCCGTGGAGACCCTGGTGAGCAGCACCGGGAAACTCGAGCCGATTTCCATCGACTAAGCCTGTGAGGAGTTCGTTCCGTCGCCGCTGTTTCGGCCGTAAGCAAGTAGACGGTTCGGTGGGGCGGATAATACATTCTGGCGGGCGCCAGAACTCAGTGAAACGAGGAACGAAGATGAGCGTCAAAATTAGAAAGTTAGGGATCTGGTGGTTGGCACCTTTTCTATCGATCGCGAGCTTTGCCGGCACCAGTGGCGATCTTCGGCTGGTGGACGCGGCGAAGAACCGAAACCACGAAGCCGTGCGTTCCTTGGTGCAGCAACACGTCGATGTGAATACGCCGCAGGCAGATGGCGCCACGCCACTGGCTTGGGCGGCTCACTGGGATGATCTGGAAACGGCGGACCTGCTGATTCGTGCCGGCGCCAACGTGAACGCGGCGAACGGCTATGGTGTGACTCCTCTCTCGCTGGCTTGCGTCAACCAGAGCGTGGCCATGGTCGAGAAGCTCTTGAAGGCCGGGGCGGATCCAAACGGCGTACCGGCAGGAACGCCCGTGCTCATGACGGCCGCGCGCACGGGCAATGTGGACACGGTGAAATCGCTGCTGGATCATGGAGCGGACGTCAATGCGAAGGAGAGTTCGCGCGGGCAGACGGCTCTCATGTGGGCGGTGGCGGAGAAACACCCAGAAGTCGCGCGCGTGCTGGTCGATCACGGAGCGGATGTCCATGCTCATTCGACGAGCGGCTTTACACCCTTGCTCTTTGCCGCGCAGCAAGGCGATCTGGACGCTGCCCGGATGTTGCTCGAAGCGGGAGCGAACGTGAATGAGGCCGCACCGGAGGACGGCAGCACTCTGGTGGTGGCCACCCATAGCGGCCACGAGGCGCTGGCGCTATTTTTACTGGAGAAGGGCGCGGACCCGAACGCGGCGGACGCCTATGGAATTACCGCCTTGCACTACGCAATGCTGAAGGGACTCGCACGAGTCTCCGGAGTAAGACCCATTTCCGGCGCGGCCTTTTTGTACCGGCCGAACATGCCCGAACTGGTAAAGGCGCTCCTGGGACATGGCGCGAATCCGAACGCTCGAGTCGTGAAGTTCCCCCCCATGCCCAACACTAGGCTATTCAAAGCGATCGATCTCACTCCGGTGGGCGCTACGCCGTTTTTGCTGGCAGCCGCGAGCTACGATGCCGGCATTATGCGCCTTCTGGCAGCCAACGGCGCCGATCCGCTGCTCACGGATCAAGCCAAGAACACCCCGCTGATTATGGCAGCGGGCTTCGCGGAAGGAATAACCCATGCGGTCGAGCGCCCGAAGCAAGATGACACGGACGCCTTGGAAGCTGTCCGCGTAGCGGTGGAACTGGGCGCCGATGTCAACGGCACCAATGATATCGGTGAGACCGCACTGCACGGTGCAGCATATGTGGGAGCGAACGATATCGTTCAGTTCCTGGTGGAAAAGGGCGCCAAGGTGGACGCAGAGAACGTGTATGGACAGACGGCCTGGACGATCGCGGCGGAGGTCATGACGGCTGGAGTGGCAAAAGATAAAGATTTAAGGCCGCGAAACTCCCATGAGAGTACGGCGGATCTGCTTGTCAAATTGGGTGCCAAGCCACTGACCGACCCGGGGGCGCCAGTCTCGAACGTCGCGCAGTGACCTTGAAGTCGCTGACAACACCCGAGCGAAATGGTGAAAGTGACGATGGTGCGCGTCGCCGGTCATCGCTAGAGGCCTGTCCCTCGCCAAATCATTGCGGGAGGTATAGTCAACAGCGCGAGTGAGGCCTGAAAGGAGCGTTTATGCTTCGATTTGTCGTCGCGGCCTTCCTGGCGGGTGTGGCGGCCTTGGCCGCCGATGGTCCCTCCTCTACTATTTCTCCAGAATCGATCACGTTCAACAGGGATGTGCTGCCGATCTTGCAGAAGAACTGTCAGACCTGTCATCGCCCTGGGCAGATCGCGCCCATGTCATTTCTCGATTATCAGAGCGCGAGGCCGTGGGCAAAGGCGATGAAGGCCGCGGTTGCGAGCAGGAAAATGCCTCCGTGGTTCGCCGACCCGAAATACGGCCACTTTTCGAACGATCGCGCACTGCAGCAGAGCGAGATCGACATGATCGTGGCCTGGGCCGAAGGCGGAGCGAAAGAAGGCGATCCCAAGGATGCGCCCCCTGCGGTGGCATGGCCAGCGGATGGCTGGCAGATCAAGCCCGACTATATCGTAAAAGGGCCGCAGTATGACGTCCCCGCGCAAGGCGTCATGGAGTGGACCAACGTGGTCATGCCGACCGGGTTCACCAAGGACACCTGGATTACGTCCTTGGAGATCAAACCCAGCGCGCTTCAGGTGACCCATCACATCTGCATCCGCTTCATCACTCACACGCCCGATGTACAGTATGGCGTCCCAGTCTGGGTGGATAAGCAGCGCGACGACAGCGGGAGTGAACTGCCCAGGCCCAAGGGCGAAAAACAACGGCTCCCTGGAGTGGCGGGAGTGCAGGGAGACGACCGAGAGTCGCTGGCCGCCAGAAGCATTAGCCCTGGGGGACTCGAAGGCTGCTATGTCCCCGGTCTGCAGGCCACCGATTATCGAGTGTTCAACGCGGCCAAGCTGATTCCCGCCAATGCCGACATCGTGTTCCAGTTGCACTACACCACTGTCGGCAAGCCCATGACGGACGAGCCCGAAGTTGGCTTTACCATTGCCAAGGAACCGCCCCAGCGCCGGTTCATCTCTTACAACAGCCAGCCGGCGGTGGGTACCGACAGCGAAGTCTTTCGCATTCCGCCCAACGACGGGAACTGGGCGAGCCCTCCGGCCGAGATCCTGTTCAACGAGGACGCACAACTGGTTTGGATGATGCCGCATATGCACCTGCGCGGGAAGGACATGACGTACCGTCTGGAGTATCCGACCGGCGAGCAGCAAGTCATTCTCAACGTGCCTCACTACGACTTCAACTGGCAGCTCGGCTACTACACGAACATTAAAATTCCCAAGGGCAGCCGGATAGTGGTAGATGCCCACTTTGACAACTCGCCCGGCAACAAGTTCAACCCCGACCCCAACCGGCCCGTGTATTACGGAGATCAGACTTGGGAAGAGATGATGGCCCCGTTTTTCGGCATCGTGGTCGATGTGAAGGCCGATCCCAGGAAGGTCGTCACCGTGAAGGGCACCCCCCGCGGCGGCGCGTAAGGACACTCCTAGATGAGTGTGCAGCTTCGTTTTGGTTAGCTTAGGCCCTATCGGCCTTCCAGCATGTCTTCACGCGTCCCCCAAATAGCGTTGGACGACAACGCGCAGCGAATTAAGGGGGCTGGAATTAATTGAGTACTTCCGAGTGAACAAAATCGTGGGGGATGGGAGCGATGACGCTTCAAGACGCCCAACCTGCGCTCATTATCGGCCCAATTCCTCTCGAATTATTGCCCCTCGTGCACGCCAACGGTGAACACCTGTGAGGAGGTCAGCTCTATGACACGGCGATTCGTTTTTTCGATTTCCATCGGCGTTCTGCTGGCAAGCCTCTGGCTCACGGCACAGGTGAAAGATTTCCGCCCGGTCACCGAGCCCATGCTGCGCAACCCCGCTCCGGGCGATTGGCTCAACTGGAGGCGCACCGACAACGCGTGGGGTTACAGCCCGCTCGATCAGATCAACACGCGGAACGTACAACAACTGCAACTCGCCTGGTCGTGGGCGATGGACAACACGGGCGCTCAGGAGGCTACGCCGCTAGTCCACGATGGGGTCATGTACCTGCCGAACCCGCGCGGCGTCATTCAGGCGTTGGACGCCGCGACTGGAGACTTGATTTGGGAATATCGCCCCGAGGGGGCGAAGTCGTCCGAAGGGGCTGGCGGCGAAGGTAACGGGGTCCAAAGAAACATCGCGATCTACGGAGACAAGATATTCGGAACCACGAATGACGCCCATATCATCGCCCTGGACGCCCGTTCAGGGAAGCTGGCGTGGGACAGGCCGGTGGCCGATTCAAAACTGGGATACGGATACACTTCCGGCCCAATCGTCGTTCGCGGCAAGGTGATCGCGGGTATGACGGGGTGCAGCCGCTACAAAGAGGACGTCTGCTTCATCAGCGGGCATGATGCGGCCAGCGGAAAGGAGCTGTGGCGAACGTCCACCGTTGCTCGTCCTGGTGAGCCCGGCGGCGACACATGGGGCGACCTGCCGCTGGCTTTCCGCGCAGGCGGCGACGCGTGGATCCCGGGCAGCTACGATCCGGAAGCGAACCTCGTCTATTGGGGCACGGCGCAGGCCAAACCGTGGGCCAGAGCGGTCCGCGGTACCGACGGCGACGCGCTCTATACCAACTCGACCCTGGCGCTCGATCCGGACACTGGAAAAATAAAGTGGTATTACCAGCACCTTCCCGGCGAAACGCAGGACATGGATGAGGTGTTCGAGAACATCCTGATTGACTCCGGCGGCCGCAAGTCACTCTTCGAGATGGGCAAGCTGGGCATCCTCTGGCAGCTCGACCGGACCACCGGCGCGTTCATCCACGCCACCGATCTAGGCTACCAGAACATCGTGGAGGTGGGTCCGGAGAGTGGCAAAGTCACCTACCGGAAGATTCCACAGATCGGTGTTGAGCTCGAAATGTGTCCGAGCACAGCCGGATTCAAGGACTGGCGAGCGATGGCTTTCAGCCCGCAAACCAATGCGTTGTACATCCCGATGGCCCTGAACTGCGAGAAGGCCACCTTCGGCGCAGTGGAGAAGGTGATCGGCAAGGGCGGCGTTGGTCCGGTCCGCCGCCGGGATTACAAATATCCGCAGTCGGGAGGCAACCTGGGTGAATTCCTAGCCATGGATACAAGATCCGGCAAGGTGTTGTGGCGTCATCGCACACCTTCACCGTCCAATACCGCCGCGCTGGCCACCGGAGGAGGACTCGTAATCGGCGGCGACTGGGATCGTCACATGTACGCGTACGACGCGGCTACCGGAAAGATTCTCTGGCAGACGCGTCTGCCAACTTCCGGGCAGGGGTTCCCCATTACCTACTTGGCGAACGGGAAGCAGTACCTAGCCATGCCCGCTGGCACTGGCGGCGGGAGCTGGTCGACGCTGATTCCATCGGAATTGGCCCCGGAGCTTCACCAGCCAAAGTCTGGCAACACCTTGCTCGTTTTCGCGTTGCCAGTAAGTCACAACAGCGAATCGTCCCTGGCGGTACCGCCAAAATAGCCGCCCCAGGCTCGCGAGCGCATCAACACGTCATGAGCAGGATCACCCTGCCCAGAATCCTTTAGGCATTTCTCTGTTATTCGAAAGATTGCGGGCTCGCGGCTGCCCGGCGGCCTTTAGCGCTGTAGCAATTCAATCTTTACGGCCGCCGGACCTTCGACATATGACATGTGGATGTCCCGCACGGGCCTGGGCTCGGTTGTAAACTTCACGCCCTTGGCTTTGAGCTCGGCGGCCTTTGCGCCGAGGTCCATGGTAGTCCGCCAACCGATATGATCGATTGCGTGGCCCTCGCTCGGCGTGGCGTCGCCCTTCTCCGCGAGAACCCAGACCTCGCCATACCTCACGGCATCCACCCGTCCTTTCAGCTTCCTGCGCTCGCCGCCAAACATGTCTAGGTACCACTTCAAGGCAGCTTCAGGGTCAGGTGCCCGCAGATGGACGTGGTGGAAGCCGAGTGTTTCGGGATCCTGCAGGACCTCGATTTTGGTGCCCCACGGGTCTTCAATGAAGGCGTGCCTGAACAGCCCTGGTTCTTCTTGGATCGGCATCATGATCTTGATGCCTGCCGTTTCCAACTCCTTCATTTTTGCGGCTAGATCAGCGAAGGAAAGACCGATGTGATCGACGGCGCTGCCGGCACTGGGCAGAGGCTTGTCGTTCTTCAGGAGGATGAATCGGACTTTGCCGAAAAGGAGGCGCTCGTTCGGCTCCCCCGCCGGCCCGGGTTGCCCACCTAGATATTTGGCGTACCACTCGACCGCCTTCGCCGGGTCGGGAACGCCGAGATGCACGTGGTCGTATGTCAGCGTCTCGGTCGCCACGGGCGCCACCCCAGCGGGCGGCTGCGCCTTCCTCCCGGGAGTTCGCCCCATGCCAGGCTGGGTCTGACCAGCCAAGAGGAGTGTTGCAACAAGCACGAGCGTCATGGAACCAGTTTTTCTAACGGATTGCACCATTTGGAGTCCCACCTCCGTGTTTGCCCTGGGTTAGTTTCGCTTTGGATCGGAGAATTACGATACAAGAGTAACGCCTCATGCCTACCCCGGATACCCTCGCGGACTTCGGTGGCATGTTACCACCAAACCGGTTGCCCCAACTGCAGGGCTTGGTGGCCCGATCCCGTTCTTTCGCGCTCAGCCCGATTCGCTTCGGTCCCATCCCTCCTCTCGTCCTGGATGAAACCGAACATTTCTACTTTGCACAAACCGGACACTCTCATTTTGCTGCGACATTCAGAACATTTTTATGTCAACGCAAAGTAGAAATGTCCGGTTTTCTGCAAAATAGAAATGTCCGTTTCCAAGGCTTCCTCCAGGGATGATCGGGAGGGGGGATGTATTTGGTTTTGATCTTGCTCGATGCTTTAGGTTTTGCATCGGCGACTCCTGTAGGCCGTAGGCCGGAAGGAGTTGCCGATCGTGGCGCTTCTGGACAGGGGTGCAGCGGCAGGTAGCGGCCGCGAAAACGCAGCCACTCGGAACCGTCCAGCCTTCGTTCGATTTCGACCCTTGCCCCGCGCAATCCGGCACAGACTTGCTCGCGCGGGACGCCCCAGCGCTGGGCCTGCCAACTCACGGTGTGATCGGCAGCCACCGGCACGTTTGGCTGCGGGTGCGCCACACCCGACGTGGCCGCCGGCAATCCGCTCATCGGTTCGGGAAGCAGCCGCGACATTCAACTCGGTTTGAAGTTCACCTTCTAAATTCATCCGGCTGGTGCGAGGGCAGAACGTGCCCTCGCACCGGCCCTAATATAGAGAAATACCTCTCTCCTGTTTTTCGCGGTTCTGCAGGATTGCCTTAGCGCACTGCAAGGCGTACGCTTTCACCCATGCTAAACACATACTGTCGTTCGGTTCGCAGGATCGCGCTGCTGTGGTCCGTCCTGTGTCTCGGGATCCTTGCAGTTGGTTTTCGCGAATTCCGCGCCACCGTGTCGGCGCAAGAGTGGGAATCCTCCATTCGCGCCTTTGAACGTCAAGACAAGGTCCATCCGGTACCGCCGGGGGTGATTGTCTTTACCGGTTCTTCGAGCATTGCCTACTGGAGCTCCCTGGTAAGTGACATGAAGCCGCTGGCCGTGATCAACCGAGGCTTCGGGGGCTCCGAGTACACGGATATTAATCATTATGCTGACCGGATCGTGATCGCCTATCGCCCGGTAGCCGTGGTCGTCTATGCCGGAGACAACGATCTGGCATCACCCGGCCGCAAATCTCCGCAGAGCGTCGCGCAAGACGTTCAGCGGTTCGTCCAAATTGTCCACGCGAAGTTGCCGGAAGCCTGGATCTTCGTCGTTTCGATCAAGCCTTCTATTTTGCGCTGGAACGTCTGGCCGCAAATGAAGGAAGCGAATGAACTAATTGGGGATTTTCTGCGCACCCAGGATCATGCTGCGTTTATCGATGTGGCGTCACCCATGTTCGACCAGCGCGGACGTTTGTCCGATGATCTTTTCATCGCCGATGGCTTGCATCCGAGCTCCAAGTGCTACGCCCTGTGGACATCCCTCATCAAACCAATCCTCCTGGAGCATTTCGCGCCCTCCAAGAGTTCGTCACAAATTTCGCCCTCACAGGAGCGCCCAAAAACAGCACACGCGAGTGCGCCGGTTCAGTAGATTCGAGTGGGAACTCTAAACGGGTTTCAGAACTCCGACTCCTCCAGGAGTTGTTCACGATTCCTCGGGAAGAAGTTCCGAATCTGTTGTCATCTTCGCAGCCGCCATTGTAGAATCTTGTGATATCGCCGAGAGTTTTCGGCTGAGTGGGAATATGCCCAGCGGCATTGCCCGGGTTGCATTGGAGTGAAACGTGGGCAAAGCGAAGTGCGTCTAAGATGAAGTATTTATTGGCCAGATGTATTGGGCCTTCAGGACATAAATCACGCCAAAATAGGTCAACATGGACCGTCACACAACTGTGTTCGCGAGGTCGAAATCGAAGTTCCTGTTCGGGTCTGAACCCGCATTCCTAACCGCGTTCTTTCTGACTCTTCTGGCGGCCGCCGGCTGTTCGAAGCAGCAAGCCGCGCCTGCGCCCCGGCCGACGGCTGTTCCCGTGGTGGTGGCGAAAGTCACCCAAAGGGCCATGCCGGTGCAGCTGACCGCCATCGGCAACGTCGGAGCCTACTCCGTCTCGGTGAGAGCCCAGGTGGCCGGCGAACTTCTCGAAGTTCATTTTAAAGAGGGCGAGTTCGTTCATAAGGGCCAATTGCTCTTGACCATTGATCCGCGGCCTTACGAAGCTGCTCTCGCACAAGTGCAAGCGACACTTTTGCGGGACAAGGCTGTCGCCACAAACAGCCGGGCTCAGGCGCAACGCATTTCGAAGTTGCTTGCCGATGGAGTCGTGTCCCCCTCGGATGCCGATGCCTCCAGGAGCGCGGCGGATGCGGCCGAGGCCACCGTCGCTGCCGATGAGGCGGCGCTGAAGACAGCGCAGTTGAACCTGGAGTACTGCAACATTTACTCGCCCATGGACGGACGGACGGGTTCCGTTATGGTGAAACCCGGGAATCTGGTGAAGGTCGCCGACGTGCCCATCGTGGTCATTAACCAAGTCTCCCCAATCCACGTCGACTTTACGGTGCCTCAAGAGTACCTGCCGGACATCAGGAAATATTTGGCTGCGGGACCGCTGCGCGTCGCCGCGAGCGTGCCGAATAGCGCCGAAGCGCCGGAAGTGGGCACGCTCACCTTTATAGACAATGCAGTGGACACGACCACAGGGACCATTCACTTGCGCGCGACCTTCGAAAATTCGCGCGCCGTTCTCTGGCCGGGCTTGTATGTGAACACCCTGATGACGCTCGCCCAGCAATCGAACGCCAAGGTCGTACCCGCGCAGGCCATCACCGCGGGACAGCAAGGGTCATTTGTCTATGTGGTCCAAGCCGACGGCACCGTCGCGCCTCGTCCGGTGGTGTCGAGTCGCAGCGTCGAAGGACAAGCGGTCATCGATAAGGGACTAGAGCCGGGTGAGACCGTGGTGACCGATGGCCAGGTGCGTCTGGTGCCTGGCTCCAAGGTTCTAATCAAGAATAACCTGAGCGATTAAGCCGCCGGGCATGTGGATGTGGGTGCACCACCACGGCCCTTGGGCGCTGTGCAGAGAACGTAATCAATTGCGGATGGGACAGACGAAATGAGCATACCGGAACTCTTCATTCGACGGCCGGTGGCAACCGTGCTGGTGATGATGGGAATCCTGCTAGTGGGCGTGGCGGGTTACCGTGCGCTGCCGGTGAGCGATTTGCCCAGCGTCGACTATCCGACGATCCGGGTGGAGGCCGCACTTCCCGGCGCAAACCCCGATACGATGGCGGCGGCTGTGGCACTACCCCTTGAGAAGCAGTTCTCCACGATTCCCGGTTTGGACTCGATGTCCTCCCAGAATCTTCTGGGCCGCACCAACATTACCCTGCAGTTCGTCCTGAGCCGCAATATTGACGGTGCGGCGCAAGACGTCCAGGCTGCCATCACGCAGGCCAGCCGCGGTCTTCCGCAAAACATGCCGGCGCCGCCGGCGTTTAGTAAATTCAATCCAGCCGACTCCCCTGTGCTCTTCCTGGTGCTCACTTCGCCCACGATGCCGCTTTCCACCGTGGATGAGTTCGCGGAGACATTGGTGGCGCAAAGCATCTCCACCGTCAACGGGGTCGCGCAGGTACAGGTCTTTGGCGGCCAGAAATACGCCGTGCGCGTGCAGATCGATCCCAAGGCGATGGCCACGCGGCAAATCGGCATAGACGAAGTGGAGCAGACGCTCACCGAGGGCAACGTCAGTCTGCCCACAGGCACGCTGTGGGGACCTCACCAGGCGGTGAACGTAGAGGCCACCGGGCAACTCTTTACGGCTCCCGACTATGCCCCGCTGATCGTCGCCTATCGCAATGGCTCGCCCGTGCGCCTCTCCGATATCGGTCATGTCATGGACGGCGTGGAGAATGACAAAACGGCCGCCTGGTACAACGGCGTACGCGGCATTCAGTTGGCGATCTATCGCCAGCCGGGTACGAATGCCGTGGAAGTTGTCGACAAGGTCAAAGCCATGCTGCCGGCACTCCAAGCGCAATTGCCCCCGGCCATCAGCCTCGAAACGCTTTTCGATCGCTCGATTACCATCCGGAACTCCGTGCGAGACGTAAAGTTCACGCTGCAGTTGGCGCTGATCCTCGTGGTGATGGTTATCTTCTTGTTCCTGCGCAATATCCCCGCGACCCTGATTCCAAGTTTGGCACTGCCGTTCTCGATTGTGGGAACTTTCGCGGTGATGTATTTGTGCGGCTATTCCCTGGACAACTTTTCCATGATGGCGCTGACCCTGTCGGTGGGATTCGTTGTGGACGATGCCATCGTCATGCTCGAAAACATCGTGCGTCACATCGAGCACGGCGAGGGCGTTCTGGAAGCGGCGCTGAACGGGTCCAACGAGATCGGCTTCACGATCTTGTCCATGACCCTGTCGCTCACGGCGGTATTCATACCCGTATTGTTCATGGGGGGAGTGCTGGGCCGCTTGCTGCATGAATTTGCGGTCACCATCATGTCCGCAATTCTGGTGTCCGGTGTCGTCTCGCTGACGCTCACCCCCATGATGTGCAGCCGCTTCCTGCGCCCGCATCAGGCCGGAGGTGAGAAGCACGGCAGCCTCTTCAACCTCTTCGAGCGTATCCAGCAAGGCTTGACGAACGGGTATGGCCGAACGCTGCAGATGGTGTTACGGCACAAGCTGGCGACTGTAGCCGTTTCTCTGGCGCTGCTGGTGGGTACGGTATATTTGGCGATCGTGATTCCCAAAGGCTTCCTGCCCAGCGAAGACATCGGGCAGATCAATGGAACTACCGAGGCGGTCGAAGGCGCGTCGTATGATTTGATGATGGAGCACCAGCTTCAAATCGCTAAGATTCTTCAGGACGATCCTTACGTGGCGTATGTGCTGTCGCAAGTCGGGTCGTTCGGCCGGAGCCTCAACCAAGGCACCGTTAGCATTTATCTGAAGCCGCGCTCCGACCGGCCGCAAGTCGACCAGGTCATTCAAGAATTGCGTCCCAAACTTGCGGCTGTGCCGGGAATAACGGTTTATTTACGCAACGACCCGCCCGTCCGCATTGGCGGAATACAAAGCAAGGCCCTCTATCAATTCACGTTGCAGGGAGCGAGCACTTCCGAACTGTTCGCCGCCTCACAGGACTTTCTTGGCAAGATGCAGCAAGTTCCGGGACTGGAGGACGTCACCAGCGATCTGCAAATCAAGAATCCCCAGATCAATGTCGTGATCGACCGCGACAAATCGTCAAGTCTGGGAGTGACTGCGAATCAAGTGGAAGAGGCCTTGTACTCAGCTTACGGTTTTCGCCAGGTTTCCACCATCTTCGCGCCCAACAATCAGTACCGCGTCATCCTCGAACTGCAACCGCAATACCAGAGGGACGCCAATGCTTTATCTTCGCTCTACGTGCGCTCCAAGGGCGGTCAATTAGTGCCTCTGAGCGCTGTCGCGAAACTCACCAGTACGTATGGGCCGCTTTCGGTAAATCACCTGGGCCAGCTGCCTGCTGTGACCATGTCCTTCAACCTCAAGCCTGGTACTTCCATCGGCGACGCCGTGAATGAAATCAACGATCTGGCGCGACGTTCGCTGCCGGCGACGATCGGCACTGCCTTCCAGGGCACCGCACAGGCTTTCCAGTCCTCGTTGAGCGGATTGGGAATGTTGCTGATCATGGCAATTCTCGTGATTTATATCGTGCTGGGAATTTTGTATGAGAGCTTCATCCATCCGATCACGATTCTCTCCGGATTGCCCTCGGCGGGCTTTGGGGCCCTCCTCACGCTCGAACTCTTCCATCTTGCGGCGCAAAGGCACTGGGTCTCGCCATTGCTTGATATGGAGCTGAACCTTTATGGTTTCGTCGGCGTGGTGATGCTGATTGGAATCGTTAAGAAGAATGCCATCATGATGATTGATTTCGCTTTGGAGGCGCAACGGAGCGAAAACAAAGACGCCGCCGAAGCCATCTATCAAGGATGTCTGGTGCGATTCCGTCCCATCATGATGACCACCATGGCCGCACTGATGGGCACGCTGCCGATTGCCCTGGGATTCGGGGCAGGCGCCGAATCGCGGCGATCGCTGGGAATATCGGTGGTCGGCGGGCTGATATTCTCGCAGGCCGTCACCCTATTCCTGAATCCAGTCGTATACATCTATCTGGAACAGGCCAAGCAGTGGTCGACCCGCGTATTCGGGAAAAAGCGGCACGAGATACCCGAAGCCGTTCCGACCACGCCAGGATCAGTTCGCCGCGGAATTGGCGCGCCGATGGCACGGATTGCCGGGCCCAAATTATCTGATCTGGACCAGAAGAATCGCCGCTAAAGCCCTTCAGAAGTTCTCTCGGGCTGAATCTGTTGTTCCTCCAAAGTCAGCTCGCAGTTGTATACTCGCAGCTTGCCGGCGGCCCCGTTTGGAAACAAGCCCGTGGCACCTTTGTGCCGCCTGAGCAGATCACAATGGCTCAAGAGAATTCCACTCCGGATCGTCACGCCATCACGCGGCGTACTTTGCTCCGCAAAGCGGCCATGGGAACGCTTGCGCTCGCATCAGGGGTTGACGATATATTCGGACAGCGCCTCGCGCGGTCTCCCAACATAATCTTCATCCTGGCCGATGATCTCGGCTACGCCGACGTCTCTTGTTATGGACGTCCTGACCTCAAGACGCCGAATATCGACCGTATCGCCGCGACCGGGGTGCGCTTCTTGCAGGCCTACGCGAACTCGGCCGTGTGTACCGCTACGCGCACAGGCTTGATCACCGGCCGATATCAGTACCGGCTGCGAGTCGGCCTAGAAGAGCCACTGGCGGGTAACCACCCCGAGGTCGGCTTGCCGCCGGAACACCCCACCTTGCCTTCGTTGCTGAAAAAAATCGGTTACGGCACAACGCTGATCGGAAAATGGCACCTGGGGGTTCTGCCCAAGTTCGGCCCATTGAAAAGCGGCTACGATCATTTTTACGGTTTCCGTGGCGGCGCGCTCGACTATTACCTGCACAACGGCACCGATCACCGCGACGACCTTTGGGACGACGATGTCGCAATCGACCAGATGGGCTACTTGACCGATCTGCTCGGCAGCCGCGCGGTGGAGGTGGTGAATGACTACGCGAAATCGGGCCAGCCCTTCCTGATCAGCCTGCACTTCAATGCGCCACACTGGCCCTGGGAGGCGCCCGGCGACCAGGCCGAATCGAATCGCCTGCGCTACGGTGACTTGAATGATTTCGACGGCGGCACGCAGAAAACCTACCAGCGCATGATCGAAGAGATGGACCTGCAGATCGGCCGTGTGCTCGAAGCCTTGGACACGCATGGCTTGACCGAAAACACCATCGTCATTTTCACCAGCGACAATGGCGGTGAGCGATTCGCCGATACCTGGCCTTTCACCGGCAGGAAATTTGAATTACTGGAAGGCGGCCTGCGTATTCCGGCGCTGATGCGCTGGCCGGCCCGCATTCCGCAAGGCCGCACGACCGATCAGGTGGCCATCAGCATGGACTGGCTGCCGACGCTGCTTGCTGCAGCGGGAACGGCGCCCGATCCGGCCTTCCCTTCGGACGGTATGAATTTGCTGCCGATGCTGACGCAGAACGCCGCGCCCGTTCCGCGCAGACTCTTCTGGCGCTACAAGGCCAATGCGCAGCGGGCCGCGCGTGACGGGGATTACAAATATCTGAGGATCCTCGAGAACACCTTTTTGTTTAACGTCGTTGATGACCCGATGGAGCGCGCCAACCTTAAGGAGCGCCGCAGGGACCTCTACGCGAAACTTGTAACCGAATGGTACGAATGGAACGCGACCATGCTGCCGGAAATTGACGAAAGCTACACCGACAGCTTCACCGGCGCTGAGTTGGCAGACCACATCGGCGCAAAGGAAGCAAGTGGCAAGGCGGATAATCCCGTCACGCCTAAAGCCTCGCCCGAAGGGCCCCGCTGAACGCAGGACTGTACGCCATTGATAAAATTGATAAAAAAGGAGATGCGTATCACCGAGAGGTGTGACGGCCGTTACAGTGCTTCTCAGGCAAGGCCATCAAAATGGTCTTGCAAAAACGGGAGGCATATATGGCCATTCAACAGGAGATGGATCAGCAGGTGATGCTGGACGCACTCAAATTTGAGCTTAGGTTTCTGGAACGCGGCGGTTATGAGAGGTCGGTACGAGAGCCACGCAGGGAACTTTCCGTTTTTCAAGATTCGCCCTCTTGCCTGAACTATGCTTTGGCTCACCGAACACATCCCTGCTCGGAATGTTTCCTGATCAATTTTGTTCCGGCCGAAAAGCAGGGCGAGTCCATCCCGTGTCACCATATTCCTCTGAACGATCGCGGCGATACGCTGGAGAGCCTCCAGGGCTATGGCCGGGATTTCCACGTGCAGGAGGCAATGCGCGGCTGGCTTCAGACAACGATTGCAGACTTGGAGGCAGCGTCAGCTAAGACGGCTTAATTCAACGCACGGTCTTCATATCCCAACTTTCGTGGGCGGTCCTCGAGCGAACCTTCGCCGTTGGCCTCTTCTTCGGCATTCGCGCTAAAGTAGAGTCGGCGGTAATTACCAGATTCTTGATTTGCGCGCATCCAACGATTCTCCACGGCGACACTACGATGGACCTGAATTGGGATTACCTGCGCGAATGGCGCGGAAAAACGGAATCACGATCCGGCGAGATCACCTCGGCGCCGATCGCGGCCCTATCGGCAACGCTCGATCGAGATGATCCGTTCCCACGAGCCGGAGACGCGCTGCCGCCGCTCTGGCACTGGCTCTATTTTCTGCCAATTCCTCGGCAGTCCGAATTGGGTCCGGACGGCCATGCCAAACGCGGTGGCTTTCTCCCTCCCGTGCCGCTGCCGCGCCGCATGTTCGCAGGTGATCGCGTGCAGTTTCACCGCCCCCTGCGCGTGGGAGAAACGATCTCGCGACTTTCCCGCATTATCGACGTGAATCACAAACTAGGACGCAGCGGTCCGCTGGTCTTTGTGGTGGTGCGGCATGAAATCAGCGACCGTCAGGGCGTCGCCGTGACTGAGGAGCACGATATCGTTTACCGCGACAGCCCGAACCCTACCGATTCTGCGCCGGCGCCTCAGACGCCGCCCTCCGGTGCCACCTGGACGCGGGAAATTCTTCCGGACGCGACCCTGCTGTTTCGCTATTCGGCCCTCACCTTCAACGGTCACCGCATTCACTACGATCGCCGCTATGCGACCGAAGCGGAAGGTTATCCGGGATTGGTCGTGCACGGGCCCTTGATCGCCACTCTGCTGCTCGACCTGTTACGACGAAATCTTGCCGATTCCAACGTCTCATCGCTATCGTTCCGCGCCGTCCGGCCCTTGTTCGATATAGCGCCATTCTCGGTGTGCGGTAAAGCTGCCTCGGACGGAAAGGCTGTGCAATTGTGGGCCACGGATTCGGAAGGATCGCTGGCCATGGAGGCCGCAGCCGGATTGGGAGACTAGGAACGAGCCATCCCGAAATTTAGGGAGATTTTTCGTGCTGAATGCTTCGGATCAATATCAGGATCTGCGCAAATCCGTGCGTGAGCTCTGCCAGGGATTTCCCGCCGAGTATTTCCGGCGCATCGATGAACAGCGTTCGTATCCCGAAGAATTCGTGGAGGCGCTGACGAAAGCAGGATGGCTGGCTGCGCTCATTCCCGAGGAATATGGCGGCTCCGGACTCGGGTTAACAGAAGCTTCCGTGATCTTGGAGGAGATCAATCGCGCCGGCGGCAATTCCGGAGCCTGCCACGGACAGATGTACAACATGGCTACGCTGCTGCGTCACGGTTCGGAGGAACAAAAACGCGCGTATCTGCCGAAGATTGCCGGCGGAGAATTGCGTCTGCAATCCATGGCCATCACCGAGCCGACGGCCGGCACCGATACCTCGAAAATCACCACGACAGCAGCGAAAAGTGACGGCCGCTATACCATTAACGGCCAGAAAGTGTGGACCTCGCGCGTGCAGCATTCCGATCTGATGATCTTGCTGGCGCGCACCACGCCGCTTTCCGACGCCGGACGGAAGACTGAGGGAATGTCGCTCTTTCTTGTGGATCTTCGCCAGGCAATCGGCAGGGGCCTCAGAGTTCGTCCGATTCCCAATATGGTCAACCACGAAACGAACGAACTATTTTTCGATAGCCTGGAGCTTCCCCTGGAAAGCCTGATTGGAGAAGAAGGCAAAGGATTCAAATACATCCTGGACGGGCTCAATGCCGAACGCGCGCTGATCGCCGCCGAGTGCATCGGGGATGGCTACTGGTTTATAGATAAAGTCACCAGATATGCGAAAGAACGCGTCGTGTTCGGCCGGCCCATCGGGCAGAACCAGGGCGTGCAGTTTCCCATCGCGAAAGCGTTTATCAAAATCGAAGCCGCTAATTTGATGCGCTTCAAGGCGTGCGCACTGTTCGACGCGCAGGAGCGCTGCGGCGCCGAAGCCAATATGGCGCTGCTTTTGGCCGCGGAGGCTTCCTGGGAAGCGGCCAATGCCTGCTTGCAGTTCCACGGCGGATTCGGCTTCGCAGTCGAGTACGATGTGGAACGCAAGTTCCGCGAAACGCGCTTGTACCAGGTCGCACCCATCTCGACGAATCTCATTCTTTCCTATGTGGCCGAGCATGTGCTCGGTCTGCCACGATCATTTTAGAAACCATATGGAATCGCTCACGCCGCGTTCCTATCTCTTCGTGCCCGGCAATCGGCCGGAACGTTACGCGAAGGCGATTGCCGCCGGAGCCGATGCGGTTATCGTCGATCTTGAGGATGCCGTTCCGCCAAAGGATAAGACATCGGCGCGCGCTGCCCTGGCCGCATGGCTTTCTCCGGAACACCCTGTGCTGATTCGCGTCAACGGCGCGGAGAGCTCATGGTTTCGCGAAGACCTCGCCCTCTGCAAAACGCCGGGGGTAGCGGGAGTGCTTCTGCCCAAGGCGGAGAGAATTGAGGACATTCGCCTACTTGCCGAGCATTCCGGCGCCGCTACGCCAATTTTGCCGCTGATCGAGACCGCCCGCGGGTTCTGGAATGCGCACGCGCTTGCGCAAGGTCCCAGAGTGCAGCGCTTTGTTTTTGGCTCCATCGATTTTCAAATCGATTTGGGCATCCAGGGAGAGGAAGAGGAACTACTGTATTTTCGCTCGCAGCTTGTTTTGGTCTCGCGCATTGCGGGCCTCGAGCCGCCGGTGGACGGAGTTACGACGGCTATTGACGATGCGGAACGTGTGCGCGCCGATACCTTGCGTGCCAGGCGCCTCGGGTTCGGCGCGAAACTCTGTATCCATCCCCGGCAAGTGAGCCCGGTGAATGAATGTTTTGTGCCGACTGCAGAGGAAGAGAGTTGGGCACGGCGCATTATGGAGGCGGCCGAAGCCGCGCAGGGCGCGGCGGTCGCGGTGGAGGGGAAAATGGTGGATCGGCCCGTGATCGCGCGAGCGGAGGCTATCCTCAGACGAATCAAGCAGCGCGGCGGGCGCTGAAGCAAGCGGCAAAAATCGGGCACGACTCCTGCTACGAGTTTCAGGCTGCATTCAGATAGCGGGAGATTGTGCGCTAGCGTTCGATGACGCGGGGCACGCGAAAATACGGTGGGCTCGCATCGGGCGCGCCGGCGAGCACTTCCCCGGCGACCTCGCATGGAGCGAGCTTGTCTTCACGGAGCGGCGTGCCTGCGGCGGCTTGGCCGGAAGCGGCAGGAGGCGCGACCTGCGCCATGGGCTCGACCTTGCTCGTATCGAGCTCATTGAGTTTCTCAGCGTAAGTCAAAATCGAGTCGAGTTGCCGCGAAAACATCTCGATTTCCGCTTCGCTCAGCTCGAGATGCGCCAGTTCGGCGACCCGCAAAACATCCTCGCGTGTGATTTTCATTTTTTTTTCCGCTCAGGAAGCCCTTGCGCCCGCGGGCGCTGCTTCGCGCCGCGTGTATTTATTGGCTATGTAATCGTCAACGAGAGCCTGGAATTGGGCGGCGAGATCGTCGTAAGTGCCACGCAGCGTGGTGAAGTGCTGGCCATCGATATACACCGGGCAACTGGGAGCTTCTCCCGTGCCCGGGAGGCTGATACCGATATTCGCGGCGCGGGACTCGCCGGGCCCGTTCACGATGCAGCCCATCACCGCAAGCGTCATGGATTCGACGCCTTCGTATTGCTGCTTCCATTCCGGCATTTTGTCGCGCACGTAACCCTGAATGCGTTCGGCGAGCTGCTGAAAAGTGGTGCTGGTGGTGCGGCCGCAGCCGGGGCAAGCAGTCACGCTGGGCGCGAAGGCGCGCAGGCCGAGCGCCTGCAGCAATTCGCAGGCGGCATAGACTTCTTCGCGACGGTCGCCGCCCACCCGGGGCGTGAGCGAGATGCGAATCGTATCGCCGATGCCTTCGTTGAGCAGAATGCCCATCGCTGTGGAAGACCAGATCGCGCCCTTCATGCCCATGCCCGCCTCGGTGAGCCCCAGATGCAAAGGCTGGCGCGTGCGCTGGGCGAGCGTGCGGTAGACCGTAATCAGATGCAGCGGACGCGAAACTTTGCAGGAGATGATGATCTGATCTTCGCGCAAGCCGCACTGCAAAGCGAGGTCGGTGGATTCAATGGCGGAAAGCACCATGCACTCGTTGATGATCTCTTCGGAGCTGAGGCCGAGATTGCGGTCGGTATTCTCCTGCATCTTGCGCATGACCAGCTCTTGATTCAGCGACCCGCCATTGACGCCGATGCGCACGGGCTTGCCGTTATCGCGGGCGATGCTGCAAATGGTGGCGAACTGCTCGTCGCGGCGCTTGCCGGCGCCGACGTTGCCGGGATTGATGCGGTATTTGTCGAGAGCGCGGGCGCATTCTGGGTATTTGGTCAGCAGGACGTGGCCGTTGTAGTGAAAATCGCCGATGAGCGGCGCTTCGCAGCCGGCATCGATCATGCGCTTCTTGATTTCGGGAACTGCGACGGCAGCCTCGGGGACGTTTACGGTGACACGAACCATTTCGGAGCCGGCGGCCGCGAGTTCCACGCACTGCTGCACCGTGGAGGCGATATCGGCCGTGTCGGTATTGGTCATCGACTGGATGACGATGGGCGCACCGCCGCCCACGGTTACCCGGCCCACTTTCACGGAATGAGTTTGCTGTCTGTGCGTCACAAACGCTCCACGCCCCCGCTTAAACTCCGCGTTTCCTCAAGGAATCCCCGCTTCCCTACGCGATGCCAAATTATATCGCGGATTGCGCCACAGGCGCTCTGTTCCCTGAAGCGGTGGAATGTGATTTCTGAGATGCTGCAGACGCGAGTTCACGACTTCGGTTCGAGGCCGAGGGAGGGGGCGACCTCACGCATGGCGGCGATGCAGGTGGCGATATGGTCTTCCAGTGGAATGCCCAGTTCCTGAGCGCCACGCGTGAGGTCTTCGCGGCTGACGCCGCGGGCGAAGGCTTTATCCTTCATCTTGCGCTTCACGGAATCCGCTTCGACTTCGAAGATGGTCTTGCCGGGCTTGACCAGCGAACACGCGGTGAGAAAGCCGGCCATTTCGTCGCAGGCAAACAGGGCCCGATCGAGCGGAGTTTCGCGCGGCACGCCCGTGTAATCGGCGTGCGCCAGGATGGCGTGGAGCATCTCCTCAGGGTAGCCGCGTTCGCGCAGGATTTTGGCGCCCGAGGACGGATGACCTTCGCTCGAGTGGTGCTCCTGATTGGGCCAGCGCTCGTAATCGAAATCGTGCAGCAGCGCGGCGAGTCCCCAGAGTTCCTCATCGGCTCCGGATTTACGGGCATAGGCGCGCACGCAGGCCTCCACGGCCAGGGCGTGTTTGCGCAGGTTTTCGTTTTGGGTGAATTCGCAGAGCAGAGTCCAGGCATCGTTTCGCGTCGGAATCATGCCGGTATTTTATTTTGTCCCGCAGGAGAATGCACGGGACGCGGTGACGTGCAAAATAAAGCGTCTCTAGAACTGATATGCGAAGGCGATGTTGATTACGTTCCCTCTGCCAAATGCTCCGCGGGCGGCAGGCGTATTGCCCACGAAGCCTATGGTATGGAATTGCCAGTTGCTCCATTCGGCTGCCAGAGTGACGGAGTCGGTGATTTTGCGGAAGTAACTGGCCCAGACGAAGGAATTCTTTTGGCGCGTTGTGCCCGGCAATAGTTCTCTATTCTTCGGGTCGTCGGTGCTGGCACCGATATAGAAAACGTTTCTCCTGGTCGCCAGGAAGGTCAGTTCCGCCCAACCGCCTCCATCACCGATCGGCCGGATCAGCGTAAGATTGGGGGCTGTACCCACTGCCGCTACGCCTTGTATGGCCCCGCCCCCGAAGGGAACGAGATTGCTGCCGACGAAGCCTTCTCCGCGGAGGATCAGCTTAGGCACTATGGGCACGCGAAAATCCAGGGTGAAGGCCCAGGAATCGACTTTGTGATTGGTTGACCCGACGAAGCCGACCAGTTCACTCCCGTAATGAGCGCCCGCGCCGATGGTAGCCGTTGAGCCGCTCATGGGGTGAGAAACCGCGAAACGTGCCTGGTAGAAAGGCTGGCTTGCGCGTTCTCCAAACCCTGAGGATGTAGTATCCAGCGCGACGCTCGCTGCAGGTTCATCGCCCAATCGCGGGTCGCCGAAAGCAGGCCGTAGGACGCCAAATTGGAATAAGGTTCCGGTATCCCCGAACTTGTGGTTGTAATCCACTCGCACTTGCGGCAGCCAGCCAAAGAGATCCCCGGCCGAATATCCCAACGGCACAGCCACGTGAGAGAGGGATACAGGATCAAGCGGCGAGATAATGATCTTATCCTGGCCGGCTACCAGCTTGAAATCGCCTTTCTGGAGTTGGAAAAAGGCCAGGCGCAGTCGCGGTTGGTTCAGCACACGGTTCTGCGGCAGGTTGGTATCAATGGGTCGCGTGCCGAAGAAATCGATTTCCACTTGAGCCGAAGGCATCCAGCCGCTCGTTGAGAAATTGGCCGGATTGAGGACGACCCCCAGAATGCTTTGCCGCGCCGTGAAAATTGTGTCGTGGACCTGGCCTGCGGGTTTGGTGGTGCCGTCGGGCAACGTCACATTGGCGGTGCTCGGGAGTGGCCAGAGCGGCACATCCTGGCCGACTTGCGCAGTATCCGAGAAGGACATGTTCAGCAAGGCGGTTCCATAGAGCCGAAGTTTGGCCGGCCCGATAGTCGTCTCTACTGGCGGATTATTGAAAGGTTCTCCGGGATAGGTCGGCTTCAGCTCGCCAGGCTGTGCCGAGCCGGTTTGCGACTGGCCAGCCTGCGCCGCTACGGGCTTTGGAGCCGCCGCGGATGCGAGCAGAATGAAAAGGAACAGTACCGCTCGTGTTCCCCTTACTGTGAAGATACGCCATCGCGTTGCGCTGTTGCTCATACAGTGCACCCCTCATAGTTGGCAAAGGCTGAACTCTGGCTGCGGCCCGAGCCGGGAGCACGAGTCCCGCCGTTCGGCCTACAGGTTATCAGGGGAAGGGGTGGATGTGTCACACAAATGTAACGCAGATGCACTTTTTTTGTTTGGTTTTTCGAAGGTCCGATCGAGGCCGGACGCTAGCCTCTGCGTCTACTTTTCCGCCTGGGGAGATTATCGGAAAGTGGCTGGCTGGCCCATTTACTTGGCAGACCATAGCCTCTCCAGGCCGTTCGTCCGGGAACAGGCGAATATCAGGAGAAAACGGTAGTCCTCTAAGGGACAACCCCTAGTTTTACTTAGGAAAGACTACAGAAAATCCTTGACAACAGGTACTCTACACCCGCAATATCCCTGACGCGCCAGCTTCTGCCTTCCCCTGAAGACGCTCAAGTCCTCTTATCCGCATGCCGGAAATCGCGCACATGAGGAGCTCCGGTGTCGGACAATAATAGCAATGGGAACATTAAGGAAGCTGATATGGATCGTGAAGTAATCCGTTGTAAAAGCTGCGGCCTGGTTCAATACCGCACGAACTCAGGAAATTGCCGCCGCTGCCTGCGCATGCTGCCGCCGAAGGTGGAATTCCTGATTCCACCGCCGGTGACACAGGAACTCCCCGGCGCTGACCGCCAACTATTCGAGAAATGGCCGAACCGCGAGACGGTGGAAAACATCGGCCATCGAATTCGCCAGTTGCGGGAATCGCGCGGGATGACGCAGAGCCAGCTTCAGGCTAGATCGCGCGTGTCGCGGTCGTATCTTTCACGCATCGAAAGCGGTCAGATGACCCCCAGCTTGGGAACGTTGGAGAAGATCTCCGAAGCCCTGGGCGTGGGACTCAACCGCTTCTTCATCCCCGAATCCAACGGCGAAGCGCTGCTCGAGGATCCGTTCATTCAGGGATTGCGGCCCTTCCTGCGCCAGCTCGATTGGGAGCAATGGCAGGGCATATTGAAGAGGCTGCAGGCCATCAGCGACCACGTCTCCACCAGCGGCCAGATGCGTACGATGCCGCCGGTGACGCCGAAACCGCTGGTTCCGCTGGCTCGCCGGCCGCAGCCTGCCATGATGGGCCGCCGCTAAGGCTCCTCGGCGAAACGGCTCTGGAAGAGCCGCTTTGGCGCTGGTCGTAACGCTCCGCTCCGACGCCGAAATTCAGCGGTGCGCCGGCTCCCTATCACACGGAGCTGGCGTACCGTTTTTTTTATCGCCCATGTACCGCGGTCCGGTGGTTGACTCCGGTGGGGTCCCGCGAATTCATCCGGGATTCCGCGAATGCGGGACCGGAGCCAGAGCCGCGACCTCCTACCTCGAGCCCCGCCATTTCGGCGCAGCGCGGAAGAAGGTGTCATCCCGAGCGAGTGGGACGCCAGCATGCGCTCCTGCGCGCACTGGGGTGCGAGCGAGGGATCTACTTTTCGGAAATAGGAAGCCGCCCCGGGGGTTCTTTTGCTCGAAACCCCGGATGCGCTCGGGATCACATTGTATCGACTCGGGTCAATGGTCAGGCGAAACGAACCTTGACGTCGGGGCGCCTCTCGAGGTGCACGGAATCGATGAAGCGCACTTGGCGCTCTTCGAGGTTCATGACCAGGGAATGCGTGCGGATACCGTCGCCGAAGAAGCGCACGCCGCGCAGGATATTGCCATCCGTGACGCCGGTGCAGGCGAAGATGATCTGGCGGCCCGGTGCGAGATCTTCGGTTTCGTAGATGCGCTTGGGATCGCTGATGCCCATCTTGGCCAAGCGCTCCTGATGCTCGGGCTTGCTGACCACTAGGCGCGCCAGCATCTCTCCATTGAGGCAGCGAAGCGCGGCGGCGGTGAGCACGCCTTCGGGGGCGCCGCCCGTGCCCATGACAGCATGGACGCCCGCGCCGACGACGGCAGCGGAGATGCCGGCGGAAAGGTCGCCGTCGCTGATCAGGCGGATGCGCGCGCCGGTGGCGCGAATATCTTCGATCAGCTTCTGGTGGCGGGGGCGGTCGAGAACGATGACGACGAGGTCCTCCTTGTCGCGGTTGAGGCGGCGGGCGATGGCGCGGATATTGTCGA
>Ga0209160_1000397_pt1 | contig 34910 bp, 34 predicted proteins | sample GraSoiAngelo_153_FD_186167 | JGI IMG/M metagenome (GOLD analysis project Ga0209160, IMG submission 186167) | Grasslands soil microbial communities from the Angelo Coastal Reserve, California, USA - 14_1009_12_40cm (SPAdes) (version 2) | ecosystem: Environmental > Terrestrial > Soil > Grasslands ...
ATCGGAGAAGGCAGTCTCCTTCCCTTGACTCGCATGCTCCGCGGAGCCCACCAGATGCAGCGCTTGAACGACGTTGCCAGATATCAGCGCGAAGCTTGCGCTTTCCAGGAGGTAGACAACTCTCGTCTGCCAGTTTCTTTCTCGCTCCATCCAGGTTCGCGCCTGTGCCCAGCATTCAACCGCCTCTCCTTCCCGGCCGGTTAGCACGTAGGCCTCAGCGAGGTTTATCCACGAGAGGGCATAGTCCGGTTGATTGACAGCTCGCTTGCCGTAATCAGTACTCTGTGAGCCCCACTCGACCGCCTCCGCGTAATTCGCGCACGTTACCTCAAGTGCGCAAAGCTTGCTTGCAATCATAGACGTCCTATAGTCATCCCCAATTTTCTTTGATAACCGGAGAGCCTTCAAGTACGTAGAGCGCGCCCCGGCGAAGTCGCAAACGGAGTGCTTGCAAAATGCGTAGCTGGCTAGGGCTGTGATTATCTCGGATGGATTGGCACCATCCGCCGCGAATGCTAAGGCGCGCTCGTGCATAGCTGCGGCCGACCTTACGTCGCAATCGAGCTGGTTGCAGTATGCAAGCGTGCCTAACACTAGGGGCAGCGCGTCGGAATCCTTCTCCCCTCCGATCATGCCTTCGAGCTCCCGCCGCGCTACATGGAGTCTCTCGACATTCCCCGCCATCATTCCCGATCGTGCGTAGTGAAAGAGGGCTCTGGTAACAAGCTTTTGGTTGGACGTCTTCCGGGCCGCGTCTAGGGCGAAGTCTGCGGCTTCGCAGTACCGTACGCCGGGTTCACTGTTCAGCAGAAACTCAGCCGCCGCTCGCATGGCGGCAGCCTCCGCAAGCTGCTTCGGTGATAGCCTTGGGTCGTGGAGGACCTGTGCTAGACAGGGTAACGCTTCATTTGCCTTTGATTGCTCAATCAGCGCTTTGACAAACAACAGCGTCCCATCGGGAGTTGATTCGCTTGCGCTCGATTCATGTAAGAGGACGCCGAGAATCTGCTCGGCCTCATACGGCGCGCCGACCCCGATTGCTGCTTCCGCCCCGGGGAGGGCGAATGCCAACGCATGTGTTGGATCCGCCCCTCGCAAGAAATGCCAGGCGATTTCGAGCCGTGCCGCTTGTTGTTCATCGGCGGCTCGCCCACCAAGAACCTCCCCCACCCTCCGATGCAAATGCTGTCGCATCGGCCCCGTCACGGCGTAATACGCCTGCGCCCGGATCAGCTCGTTTCGGAACTCGAGGCTGCCATGCACCTCGCGCAGCAGGCCTTCCTCCTTCAATCGCGAGAGCGCTTCGCCCGCCGCAGCGGGCGTTAGATCAACCACCTCGTAGAGCGGCAGGTCCGCGAGCCTGCGGCCGAGCACCGCGGCGAGGTCCAAGGCCGAGCGGGTCCGCCGGTCGAGGCGCTGGATCTGGCGCTCGAACACCGCGCCGATGGCGCGGGGAATGCCGATGGTCGCGACGGGCTGCGTATTCAGGGCCTCGAGGTCGCTCAACAGGGAGGCCGAGCCATGAACGAGCCACTCCTTGGTCAACAGCTCGAGGGCCAGCGGATTGCCGTTGCCGGCCTGGAGGATCCGAGCCACCGGCACGTCGGCGTGCCGGCTCTCGGGCTTGGCGGTGATCGCCGCCACCAGGCGCTCGGCGGGCTCGGGCGACAGCGGCTCGAGGTCTAGGGTCGCGAGCGCTTGGATGGTGGGGTCGGACACGAGGGCGCTGGGCGCCGCTACCGCGCGCAGCTCGTTGGAGCGCGCCGTCAGGATCAAGAGCAGTCTCGTGTGCGGCAGCTTCCGGGCCACGATGTGGAGGATCGCGACACTGGCGTTGTCGGCCGCGTGGATGTCGTCCACGACCAGGACGAGCGGACTCTCGTCGGTGGCAGCCTCGACGGCCTTCAGGAAGGAATCGGCGAGGCGCAGGGGGATTACCTCCGCCGACCATTCGACCGGCTTGGGGACTCCGGGGAACACGTTGCAGATCTCGAGTGACACGCGCGACAGCTCGCTCAGCGCCTCCGGGTCGGCCGCCCCGATCGCCCGCTGGAGCGCGAGTTGCTTGATGAGCTCGGCGAGCACCGCGAACGGCAGCTCGCGCTCGGCGTCGTACGCCTGGGCGCGGGCCACGACGGCGCCGTCCATCTGGCATGTCGAGACGAAGGCGTTGGCGAGCGTCGTCTTCCCGACGCCCGGGTCGCCGAGCAGCACGACGATCCGCGGCACGCGGCGGCGCACCTCGAGCCACGCGTCATACAGGCGGGCGAACTCCCGCTCCCGCCCGATCAGCGTCTCCGCCTCGAAGCGCCGCTCGCGGCGTTCGGGCACCGCGCCCGGCGCGGCCGGGTGCGGAGCGGCGCGCCGACCCTCGCGCAACAGGTCCGCGATGCGCGCCAGGTCCGCGCTGGGCCGGGCCCCCAGTTCTTCTGCCAGCTGCGCCTCGAACCGGCGGTACACTTTGAGCGCATTGCTGCGGTCCCCGACCCAGGCCCGCGCCTCCATCACGCCGCGCACGGCGTCCTCGGAGAGGGCATCGAGCTCGAGCAGGATCTGGGCGTGCCGCTCCACCACCGTGAAGTCGCCGATGCGGCGCCCCGCGTCCATCTGCCGGACGAGACAGTCCCGAATGCGCGGCATCAGTTTGGCGCGCCATTCGTCCTTCCACTGCTCGAACGGCACCGCGCCCGGCACGTCGAAGCCGTCGAGGAAGGGGCCCCGGATCTGCACGTCGGACGCCTCGAGTCGCCGCACGTCGAAGTCCACCGCCTCATCGGCAAGCGCGATGGTCGCACGCTGCACCTGGACGTACTCACGGCCCACCTTCTCCTTGACCACCGTCAGGGCCTGGGCGAGCGAGTGCCGCGCCAGATGCGACGGCGCATCGGGCCACAGCAGGTCCATCAGATAGTCGCGGGTGAGCTTCTTCCCCGCCTCGGTCGCGAGCCGGATCAGCAGCGCGAAGTGCTTGCGCGTGCGAAAACGAACCTGCTGCCCCGCCTCGGTGAGCAACAAGGGAGCACCGAGGGTGGAGAGATGAAGGTGCGGCGCCACGGACGACTCTCAGCGTTTCGAATTGGTACTATTAGGCAGGCAGATCAACGTTCTGTCAACACGTTGACCGCTGCAAGGTTAGGGCTGTCCGGGAGGGGCGATCGGACCTGGTGTCAACGTCCCGGCCGCCGGCAGATCGGGCACGGGCCCATCCTGGGCTCCGTCCCGAGCGTGAGCTGCACCGGCCCGAGAGTGACCGCGGTGTCCGTGAGCGCGACCGTCAGCGACATCGTGTGACCATCGGTCCACCCGAAGAAGCGCGCGGGGTGGTCGGGACCGCGGGCCACCGGATAGAGCGTGACATTATAGAGCCCGTGCACGTCGAACCGCCCGGTGGAATCGGCCACGAGCGGCTGCTTCGTATCCCCCGCGGTGCAGGCGATGTGCACGTGGGCGCTCGAATCGGTGGCGATCAGGCCGGCGTTCTCCCCGCCCCACATGCCCGCCGCGATCGGACCCGGTGCCACGGCGATCGCACCGTTGCAGGCGGCGAAGGCCGCCAGGATCACGAGCACCCTCACTTTTCGATCCACCGGCCGTCGGTGAGCAGCTCGGCCACGATATCGGGCGCGCTCCGCCCCGCCGCCTCCGCCGCGAAGTTGATCACCAACCGGTGTGTCAGCACCGTCGCCGCCACCGCGCGCAGGTCGTCGTAGTCCGGCATCGGCCGGCCGTCGAGCGCCGCCCGCGCCTTGGCGCCGAGTACGAGGTACTGCGAGGCCCGCGGACCTGCGCCCCACGAGATGAACTCCTTGATGAACGCCGGCGCCTCGGCGTCCCCCGGCCGGGTCATCCGCGCCAGCGTCACCGCCGCAGCGACCAGCGTCCTCGCCGCGGGAATGCGGCGCACCAGATGCTGCAGCGCCAACACGTCCTCCGCCGTGAGCACGGGCGTGACCGTCGCGGCGAGATCCCCCGTCGTCGCCTCGACGATCGCCGCTTCCTCCTGCTTCGAAGGATAGGCCACCCGCAGCTCGAACATGAAACGGTCGAGCTGCGCCTCGGGCAAGGGATAGGTGCCCTCCTGTTCGATCGGATTCTGCGTGGCGAGCACGAAGAACGGCGCGGGCAATGGATGGGTCTGCCCCGCCGCCGTCACCTGGTGCTCCTGCATCGCCTGGAGCAGCGCCGCCTGCGTCTTGGGTGGCGTGCGATTCACCTCGTCCGCCAACACGATGTTCGCGAACACCGGCCCGCGCACGAACCGGAAGCCGCGCTTCCCCGTCGCCTGGTCCTCCTCGATGATCTCGGTGCCGGTGATGTCCGAGGGCATCAGGTCGGGAGTGAACTGGATGCGCGAGAACTTGAGATCGAGCGCCTGGGCGACGGTCTGCACCATCAGGGTCTTCGCGAGCCCCGGCACGCCGAGCAGTAGGGCGTGGCCGCCCGAGAACACGGCTGTGAGAATGCCGTCGAGCACGTCCTTCTGGCCCACGATGCGGCGTCCCACCTGGGCCAGCAGGTCGGCGCGCGCCGCGGCGAGCCGCTCCAGCAGCTCGACATCGCCCTGAGCGGGGGCCGCGGGACGGGGGACGGGGGAAGGGGGGAGGGGGGGGTTAGGCGTCATGGCGCTCCTTAGGTTAGCACATCATACTCCCAAGCGCCACATAAGGTTGCGCGCGAGGGAATTTGCTTGCGAATTTTTTCACAAGCCGATAGCTTTGCGCCGTGCCAACCCCGGGACCGCTCCGCTACGCAGGGCTCGGGATCCAGCTTGCCGTCACCATCCTGGTCTGCGTGCTGCTGGGGCAGTGGCTGGACCGCAAGGTGGGAACGGACGGCGTGTTCACCATCCTCGGCGCGCTGCTCGGCTTCGGCGGGACGCTGTACTCGCTGATTCGGGAACTCTCGAAGGCCGACAAAGACGGAGGGGGGGCGTGACGGCCGGCCGCCGCTACCTGACCGGCGTCGGCACGGTTGCCGCGGCGGCGCTCGTGCTTAGCTTCGTGCTGCCGCCGCCTGCCGCGCGCCGCGGGGTGTGGCTCGCCGTCGCGCTCGCGCTCGCGGTGCAGGGCCCGCTCGGCTGGTGGCTGGTGCGGGCGATCGGGACCGAGCGGTTCCTCCGGGTGTGGGCCGCCGGCATCGCCGCGCGGCTCACCGTGGTGGCGGCGTGCGGCTTCGTGATCGCGCCGCGCCTGGGAGGGTGGCTCGACCTCGGGGCCACGCTCGTCACTCTCGTGTCCGTGCTGATGTCCTGCGTGATTGTGGAGGCGCTGGTGGTGCGATGAGCCGCTTCGGCCCGACGTGCGTGGTCGCGGTGCTGCTGGTCGCGGGACGGACCGCGGCGGCCCAGGAGCGGGCTCACGCCGCTCCCTCCAACGAGATCGACATCATGGAGCACCTGGGCAACTCGCATACGGTCGAGCTGCCTTCGTGGAAGGCTCCCTACTACGTGGTGAAGCCGCTGCCGCGGTTGCCGCCGATCCACGTCGGCGGCGTCACGGTCGACCTCTCGCCCACCAGGCACGCCGTGTTCCTCACGCTGGCGGCGGCGCTCGTGGCGCTCGTGTTCCTGTACAGCTCGAGGGCGGTGGCGCGGGCACAGGCCCAGGGCCGGCCGCCGCGCGGCTTCGCCGCCGCGATGGAGGCGATGGTGCTCTACATCCGGCAGGAGGTGATCCTGCCGAACGTGGGCCCTCACGGCGAGGGGTACGTCAACTATCTGCTGACGGTCTTCTTCTTCATCCTGACGTGCAATCTGCTGGGCCTGTTGCCGTGGAGCGCGACGCCGACGTCCAACATCGCCGTCACGGGCGCGATGGCGCTGGTGTCGCTCGCCGTGATCGAGATCTCGGGGATGCGCTCACTCGGCCTGAAGGGTTATCTCGGGACGATCTTCTTTCTGCCGGCGGGTCTCCCCACGGCGCTCAAGCCGGTGATGCTGGTCATCATGACTCCGATCGAGATCATCGGCAAGCTCGCCAAGCCGTTCGCGTTGGCGGTGCGGTTGTTCGCCAACATGACGGCGGGGCACGTCGTGGTGCTGGCGCTAATCGGGTTGACGTTCTTCTTCCAGAGCTATCTGGTGGGGGTGGCCGCGTCGGTCATGGCCACCGGGATCATGCTGCTGGAGCTGTTCGTCGCGTTTCTGCAGGCGTTCGTGTTCACGCTGCTCACGAGCGTGTTCATCGGCCTGATGCGGGCGGAGCACTAACTTCATGAACGGGAGTGTGACATGCTACTGAACCTACTCGCTCTGCTGCAGGAGCCCGCCGGGGCCGCGGGCAAGGGCTACGCGCTCATCGGCGCCGGCCTGGCGGCGGGGCTGGCCGTGTTGGGCGCCGGGGTCGGCATCGGGCGCATCGGCGGTCAGGCGGTGGAGGGGATGGCGCGCCAGCCCGAGAACAGCGCCCGCATCCAGACGGCAATGATTATCGCCGCGGCGCTGGTCGAGGGCGTTGCCCTGTTCGCGGCCGTGGTGGCGTTCGTCATGCAGGGCAAGGTGCAGTTCTAGGGTATGCGGCGGTGGACGAGGGGAGGGCTCGTGCTGCTGCTCCTCGCCGCGACCGCCCTGCCCGCCCCGGCGCAGGAGGGCGGCGGTGGCGGCGGGCCGCTCAGTGTGGACGGCGGGCTGGTCATCTGGACGCTCGTCGTCTTCGCGATGCTGCTCTACGTGCTGCGGCGGAGCGCGTGGCCCGTGCTGCTCGCCGCCGTGCGGGAGCGGGAGCAGAAGCTCGAGCGGCAGCTCGCCGAGGCGGAACGGCAGCGGCAAGAGGCCGCCCTGCTGCTCGAGCAGCAGAAGCGGCTGCTCGCCGCGGGGCACGCCGAGGCCCAGGAGATCATTGCGAAGGCCCGCGCGGTGGCGGAGAAGGAGCGCGAAGCGCTGCTCGCGCGCGCACGGGAAGAGTACGATCAGCTGCTGCTGCGGGCGCGCAAGGAGATCGCCGACGAAAAAGAGAAGGCGCTGCTCGCGCTGCGGCGCGAGGCGGTGGACCTGACGATCGCCGCGGCGTCGAAGCTGATCGAGGCGAAGCTTGACAGCGAGGCCAACCGCCGCCTGGTGACGGAATACCTCGAAAACCTGGAGCGGGCGCGGTGAACGGCAGCGTCGTGGCACGGAACTACGCCGAGGCCTTGTTGCTCGCCGCGGAAGCGGGTGGCGCGGGCGAGATCGAACGGTACGGGCAGCTGCTCGACGCCGTGGCGGGCGCGGTGCAGGCGGACGAGCGTATCGCCGTGGCGCTCGAGTCGCCGCGCGTCGCCAAAGCCACCAAGGCCGCGCTGTTGGCGCGGGCACTCGAGAACCTGGCGCCGGCCGGCTTCATTCGATTTCTCCAGGCGGTGGTGCGCCGCGGCCGCCATGGGTTGATCGGCCCGATGGCGCGGGAGTACCAGGCGCTCGTGGACCTGAAGCTCAACCGCGTGCACGCCGGTGTGACACTGATGGAGGAGCCGGACGGCCGACTCGAACGGCAAATCGTGGAGCGGCTCAGGGAGGCGATCGGCAAGGATGTGCGGGCGCACTTCCGCGCCGACCGGAGCATTCTCGGCGGCGTGATCGTGCGGGTGGGCGACCGTATCTTCGACGGCTCGGTGCGGCGCAAGCTCGCCACCCTGCGGCGCCGGATGCTGACGGGTGAATAGGGGCAAAGCGTAGCGTGACGGCGGCCCGGGGCGACCCAGGCCGCCGTCTCCCTCACAGGCGGTAGCGCACCCCGAGCGACACCGAGCGGCGCCACAAGCCGCGGAGCTCGAACCCGCCAGGGAGCTCGGCCTCGTTGAAGAGCGAGCCCGTGAGGGCGACCCCGGCCCGGACCGAGCCGGCGAACCGGGCGGAGAACGGCCACTCGAGCGACAGGCCAGCGTGGCCGCCCACACGCGTGCGCGCGTCCTCTCCCTCAGGAGCCCAGACGTCGATCAGCGGGCCGGCGTGGAAACGCACGGCGACGCCCGACTGCGTCCGGCCCACGAGAACCGCGGCTTCGGGCGCTATCTCGAACAGACCGAGCGCACCCTTGACGATCGCACCGGCGCTGCTGTTCTCAGCGATCACATCCGGTCCCGCGAGCGCGGCGGCGACGCCGATGCCGAGGCGCCCGAAGCGGCGGTCCAGACGCAGCCCGACCAGAGTCGCATCGTGCGGCCGGATGGCCGTCGGATCGGCGGCGGTGTCACGCGACCCGCCGCCGTAGTGGGAGAAGGCGGTCTCGAGAGCAAGGCTCCACTGCGCCGCGAGAGGCGGCGGCGACGTCAAGCAGAGACCGAGGGCGAGCCAGGCGGCGTGGCGCATGGTCAGCGCATCTCCAGTTTGACCCAGCCGTTGGTGACGTTCTTCTCCCCCTTCACGATCCAGTTGTAGCCGTCGTGATACTCTCCGGCGACGCTGTCCTGGACCGCGTTGCCGACGAGCTCGTCGTTCGTGTTGACGAGCGACGCTAGAGCCGTCAGCAGCTTCTGGATGGCCTTCGCGAACTTCCACGCCTTCTCCGCCGTAGACGACGTCGTGTCTTTGCCGGCGGTGAGCGCTTGGTTGGCCCCGTCCACGGCGTTCACGACGTTCTGCCAGAAATCGTTGGTCGTCTTGATCTCACACGCGGTGTCGTCGTCTTCGACTACGAACACGCGCACGTCTTGCCCTGGATGCGCGCTGTGATAGTTGTCGAGCTGCGTCTTGCTGTAGAGCATCACGCTCCCCGACCAATCAAGGTCGTCCTGGTCGAAATAGTACGGGCTCGCCTGATGCTCTCCCGCGCACTGGTAATCTTTGAGCGAGTCGGTCTGGTCCTTCTGCCCCAGGATGTGGACCTCAAATTCGGGGCTGCCTTTCAACCAACCCTCAAATGTTTGCGTGAAATGACTCTGCGTCATGTAAAGACCGGGTGCGGGCGGTGGCGAGCCCCCGCCGCCCCCGCCCCCGCCGCCCCCTCCGCCGCACTCGTCTCCGCAGTACAGCAGGAAGCTCGGCCGGACGGAGAAGTCGGTCTCGACGGGCACGAGCGCGATCACGGGCGTCGCGGGAGGCGTGTCGGGGCTCAGCACCGTCCGGTTCCCGTTGACATCGAAGGCCACCGGCGCGTCGTGGTCGGCAATCGCGGTGGCGACGAGCACGTGGGCGTCGCCTCCCCACACGCGCCGGTGCTCCGGCACCGGGAGATACAGCTCCAGCGGTATCGTACGGTCCGCCCGCAGGGCCAGGGCGTCGAGCGTGACCCCAGCCGCCTGGGCGAGCGCTCCGAGCGCCCGGTCCTGGTCTGCTCGGAGGAAGCGCTGGAACTGGAGCTTGTGCTCGGGGAACGGGGAAGCATCGAGCTGGGCTTTGACGTGCGCGCGGAACTCGGGCGCCCCGAGGGCGAGCGCCAGGGCCCGAGCGAGCGCCTCGGGAGGCGCGATCGTGGCGCGGCCTGGGGTGGTGGCGCGAGCGGTGGGTGCGGTGCCGCCCGGCGCGGTGGCGGGCGGACGGTCGGTACACGCGAGCGCACCCGCGAGCGCGAGGGCGACCGCGCAACAGGATGTATGGCGCAACATGGCGACTCCTGGTCGAGGTTGTGACGGCGCGCTCAACATGAGGAGTCACCTGCAGAGAAGCGGCGTCCGAATCACGCGGGCGACAGCCGAAACGCGCGTCCTGTCTCCCCGCCGCGACCCGTACGGTGTAGTTTCCCGGTCCCAATGCTCGCCCTTCTTGTCGTGCTCGCCGCCGGTGATACCACGGGCTACTGGCAGCAGCAGGTCGCCTATCGCATCACCGCGTCCCTGGACGAGCCTTCAGGGGTGCTGAGCGGGCGCGAGCACATCAGCTACGTCAACCGCTCGCCCGCCACGCTGCGGGACTTCTACGTGCACCAGTATCTCAACGCCTTCCGCCCCGGCTCCCGCTGGGCCGCGACGGACTCTGCTGAGCGGGCGCGAGCACATCAGCTACGTCAACCGCTCGCCCGCCACGCTGCGGGACTTCTACGTGCACCAGTATCTCAACGCCTTCCGCCCCGGCTCCCGCTGGGCCGCGACGGACTCTGTTGAGCGGCGTGAGCGCTTCCAGCATCTGAAGGACCCCGACTATGCCTTCGAGCGGATCACCAGCGCCACTGTGATGGGCGAGGCGCTGCGGCCCGAGTACCCCTACGCTCCCGACTCGACCGTGGCCCACTGGACGCTGCCGCGGTCGCTCGCCCCGGGCGACTCGCTCCGCGTGGAGATCGCGTGGCAGGCACGGCCGTCCAGCTTGCCGCGGCGCCAGGGGCGCCGGGGCCGGCGCTTCGACTTCGCGCAGTGGTATCCCAAGGTGGTGGTGTACGACCGCTACGGTTGGGAGGCACACCCGCTCTACCCGGCGGGCGAGTTCTACGGCGAATTCGCGACCTACGACGTGACGCTCGATCTCCCCGAGGACCAGGTGATCGGCGCCACCGGCGTGCCGGTGGAGGGTGATCCGGGGTGGGAGCACGCCAAGGCCGACCCGCAACTCCGCATCGAGTACCAGCGCGAATGGTACAGCTCCGTGCTCCCTGCTCCCAGGTGCGCGGAGCTCACGCTCGCCCCAGGGCGAAAATGCGTGCGGTTTCACGCCGAGCACGTGCACCACTTCGCCTTCTCGCTCAACCCCACCTACGTGTACGAAGAGGGCCGCTACGGCGGGGCGGTGGTGCGGGTGCTGTACCTGCCGGAGGATCGGGCGACGTGGGGCAACGGGGTCGCGCTCGGGCGCACCGTCACGGCGCTCGCCTGGCTCGACTCGCTGTTCGGGACGTACCAGTGGCCGCAGCTCACCAACGTGCACCGCATCGAGGGTGGCGGCACCGAGTTCCCGATGATGATCATGGACGGCGGCGCGTCGCTCGGCCTGATCGTGCACGAGACGGGCCACCAGTACGTCATGGGCCAGCTCGCCAACAACGAGTGGCGCGAGGGGTGGCTGGACGAGGGGTTCAGCGACTTCCAGGAAGGCTGGTTCTTCGAGACCCACACGGGACAGTGGCAGTACCCCGGCCTTGAAGCGGACATGCTGTTCCTCGACCTGGACCGTTGGAGCGAGCCGGTGTCCATGGTGAGCGAGCGCTATCGGGACTTCCTCATCTACAACGAGATGGTGTACTCCAAGGCGGAGCTGTTCTACGAGCAGCTGCGCTACGTGGTGGGGGACGACGCGATGCGCCAGATCCTGCGCGCCTACTTCGCGCGCTGGAAGTTGAAGCACGTGAGCGAGGACGCGTTCCGCGAGGTGGCGGAGCAGGTGTCGGGGCAGGACCTGAAGTGGCTGTTCGGCCAGTGGCTCCACGGCACGCCGCTGATCGACTACAAGCTCGCGCGCGTCGAGCGGCGGCGGCTCCCGGACGGCCGTTGGCGCACGGCCGTCACGATCGAGCGGCGGGGCGATGGCTGGATGCCGGTGGAAATCGGCGACCGCGACACCGTCTACGCCCGCGCCACGGGCCAGCCGGTGGAAGAGCGGGTCGAGTTCACGACCGACCGGAAGCCCGGCCGCCTGATGCTCGACCCGCGCGGGCGGACGCACGACTACGACATGCTGAACAACCGGGAGCCACGCTTCGGGGGGGGGCGCGGCAGGGTGGAGCTGCGGCTCGACGATCCCACCCGCGAGACCGCGCGGCGCGACCGGCTGGTGAGCGCCTGGATCCCGGTCGCCTGGTCCAACGACTTCGCCGGCGTGACGCTCGGCTTGCGAGAACGGTCCAACTACCTCGGCCGTTACGACCGCGGCCTCGTGTTCGCCTCCGCCGGGACGCGCGCCGGCGCCACCGAGCGGGTCGGCTTGTACGGCCGCTGGAGCAACCCCATCGGTCATCTGACACCGCGCACCGAGACGAGCCTCGACGCCTGGGCGGTTGAGGGCCGGGCGGGGGTGGCCCTGTCCGTGGACCGCTCGCTACGGCGCCATCTGGGCTTCGGCGCCGACCCGCACGTCGGGTTCGACGCCGTGTGGATGGCGACGACCGATCTCGGGTACCTCGATCGCCGGTTGTGGGAGGACGCGGGGACCGTCGAGGCAGGTCCGTGGATTGCGACCACGGTCGAGCGCGGGCGAGCGGTGCTCCGGGCCCGGCTCGGCGCCCGGGCCGGCGTAGCGTACTCGAACCCCGGCCCCGGGGTGGTCACGGCCAACCGCTATGACGTTGCCGCGTTCGGGCGGTTCACGGGCGAGGCGAGTGTGCGCGCACCCTGCTGGCTCGGCACCACGCTCGGCGTGCGTCTGTTCGGCGGGGCCTATCTGAGCGCGTCCGATCCGCTACGGCAGCGGCGCATACCCGTGGCCGGTGCGGATCCCTACGAGACCTTCACGGACCCCTTGCTCAGGAGCCGCGGCGCCTTGTTCGTGCGCCCGGACTTCCACTATCACGCGCCCGGCAACGCCGAGCTGCGCGGCTTCCGCGGCGATCTGGGTGGCCGCTGGGCCCTGGCCGCGAACGTGGAAGTCACTCGCTCTGTGTGGCGGCACGACGGCGCTATCTTGCGGGCGGTGGCGGTCGAGGGCTTCGTGGATGGTGGACTGGTGGACACGCTGGCGGTGCCGGCGTCGTCGCCGGGCCGATGGTACACGCCGCTGTACGACGGCGGGGTAGGCGTCGTGACGAGCCACCGCATCCGGGACTTGGAGTGGACCATGCGCTTCGAGCTGCCGCTCATCGTGAGCCGCTGGCAGTACGCCGCCGACCTCCGGGCGGGCGAGGGACGGCTCGCGTTGCGGTGGCAGCTGAGCCTCGCTCCGAGCTTTTGATGGACACGTCCTCCCCTCCCCACGCAAGCGATCGGCGCGGGTTCTTCCGCGAGACCTTCGGCCGGCTGCTGCGCGAGGTGACGACGCGTGCCGAGCAGCGGGTGGCGCCGCGCCGCTACTTCCGGCCGCCCGGGGCGGCGGACGAGCTGGCGTTCCTCGCGTCCTGCACGCGCTGCGGCGACTGCATGCCGGTATGTCCCGTGCAGGCGATCATCAAGGCCCCGCCCGCGGCAGGACTCGCCGCCGGCACCCCGATGATCGATCCCGGCATCCAGGCTTGCGTGGTGTGCGAGGACATGCCGTGCGCGCGGGCCTGCGCCACGGGCGCCCTGGTCGTGCCGCCGGATGGCTGGGCGCGGATCCACATGGGGAGCCTGGAGCTCGATCCTGAGCGCTGCATCACGTTCCAGGGCGTCTCCTGCGGCGTGTGCGCGCGGGCCTGCCCGGTGGGGGAGCGCGCGCTCGCGCTCGACGCCGCGGGCCATCCGGTGATCCGTCCCGAAGGGTGCGTGGGGTGCGGAGTGTGTGTGACCGCGTGCGTCACCTCACCGTCGTCGTTGCGGCTGAGTCTGGTTGGGGCGCCATGAATCGAGTTTCGAGGGTCTCGTGACCGACCTCCCCTATCGCGTCGAAAAGCCTTGGGGGTACGAGCTGATCTGGGCCCGCACCGACCGCTATGTCGGGAAGATCCTCCACATCGAGCCCGGCCACGTGCTCTCGCTCCAATACCACAATAAGAAGGACGAGTCCATCTACGTGCTCACCGGTGAGATCGTGCTGCGGATCCAGCAGGGCGACACCCTGATGGAGCGGCGCATGGCGCAGGGCGCGGCGTTCCACATCCAGCCCAAGCTGATCCACCAGTTCGAGGCCGTGGTGTCGAGCGATCTGCTCGAGGCCTCGACTCCCGAAATCGACGACGTGGTGCGCCTGAAGGACCGCTACGGGAGAGTCTAGATGAAGGTGATCGTCCCACTCGCCGGCAAGGGGACCCGGCTGTTGCCGCTCACCAAACACGTGCCCAAGCCCCTGGTGCGGGTCGCGGGGCGGCCGGTGATGGACTACGTGATGGACGCCGTCAAACCCCTCGACGTCGAAGAGATCATCGTCATCACCGGGCACCTCAAAGACGTCGTCGAGCAATACATCGTCACGCATTACGACGTCCCGGCGAAATTCGTCGAACAGAAGACGTTGGATGGCACCGCGGGGGCGATCAACCTGGCGCGGCCGTTTGTGGATGGGCCGGTGCTGATCATCTTCGTCGACACCCTATTCGAGGCCGACTTGAGCATCGTGCGGACCGCCGACGCCGACGGGATCATCTGGGTGAAAGAAGTGGAAGACTACCAGCGGTTCGGGGTGATCGTGACGGACGCGCGCGGCTACATGCGGCGGATCGTGGAGAAACCGAGCACGCCGGTGTCGCGGCTCGCGAACATCGGGCTGCAGTACGTCAAGGACTGGAAGACACTGTTCGAGGGCATCGCGCACGTGCTGCGCCGCCCTCCCGGGAAGGGGGGCGAGTTCTACCTCACCGACGCGTTCCAGTACATGGTGGATCAGGGGCGGCGGCTGCTCACGGCCCCGGTGCGCGGCTGGTACGACTGCGGTAAGGTGGACACGCTGCTCGAGACGAACCGCCATCTGCTCGAGCAGGGCCGGGCCCGGATCCCGGCGGGACCGTGCCCCCGCTGCACGATCGTGCCGCCGGTCTACATCGAGGACGGCGTCACGATCCACGACGCGACGGTGGGACCGAACGTGTCGCTCGAGGCGGGGAGCTACGTCACCGAAAGCGCGATCGCGAACGCGATCCTGGGCCGGAACGTTCGCGTGGTCCGGAGCACGGTGCGTGGCTCGCTCGTGGGGGACGACCAGGTGATCGAAGGCAAGACCATCGCCGAGGGCGTGCTTGCTGCCGGCGAGCTGGCGCCGGCGCAGTAGGGAGGAACCAAGGTCAGGTGGATCTCGCCGAGGTGCGAGAGCTGTTCGCTTACAACGCGTGGGCCAACCGCCGCATCTTCACGGCGCTGGACGCGCTTCCGGCTGGGCAATACTTCCAGGACCTGAAGAGCAGTCACGGCGGCGTCCACGGCACCCTGTGCCACATCGTCTGGGCCGAGCACCTGTGGCTGACCCGCTGGCTCGGCACGCCGAGTCCCCGCGTCGCGCAGGGGAAAGACCTCACGTCGCTCGCGGCAGTCCGCGCCCGCTGGGAAGAGGTGGAGGCGGAGCGGAGCCGGTTCGTGCGCGATCTCACGGAGGCGCAGCTCGCGGGCACGCTCACCGTCCAGCCGACGATGGGAGGGGAGTACGTGCACACGTTGCCGCAGACGTTCCGGCACGCGGTGGATCACTCATCCTATCACCGGGGTCAGATCGTCACGCTGCTGCGCCAGCTCGGTGTGAAGCCACCGAGCACGGGGCTGATTTTGTTCTGCCGAGAGCAGGCCACCGGGCGTCACCTCAGTAACCCCTGAAGTGGCAATGTGTTACTAGAGCTTGACGGTAGCGGGAACCTCGATTAGTTACTGACCGTTCAGTAACTAACTCTGGGGGTTCGTTCGTGGCCAACGCCGTCACTCACGCCAAGCACAAGACGAAGCCGCGCTGGCACCGCCGCAAAGAGGCGCGGCCGGGCGAGATCGTTGCCGCCGCCCTCGATGTGTTCGTGGAGCGGGGCTTCGAGGCCACAAAGCTCGCCGACGTGGCGCGCCGGGCGGGCGTGACCAAGGGCACCGTCTACCTCTACTTCGAAAGCAAGGAAGCGCTGTTCAAGGCCGTGGTGCGGGAGACCATCGTGCCCGTCATCGCTCAGGGCGAGGCGCTGGCGCGGTCCTTCACCGGCAGCGCCCGCGAGCTGCTCGAGCGGTTGGTGCGGGAGTACTGGCGGTTGGTCGGCGAAACGTCGCTCGCCGGCATCCCCAAGCTCATGATGGCCGAAGCGGCAACCTTTCCCGAGTTGACGCGCTTCTACTATGACGAAGTGGTGACCCGCGGGCATCGCCTGATGGCCGGCGTGATCGAGCGCGGCATCAAGAACGGCGAGTTCCGGCCGGTGGACGTCAAGGTCGCGGCGAAGCTCGCGATGTCGCCGCTGATGCACGCCACCGTGGCCCGGCGCGCCTTTGCGTCGTGCATGCCGGAGGGCTTCGACGTCCAGAAATACCTCGACACCCACATCGACTTGTACCTCCATGGTATCGCGACACAATAGTCTTCGGCTGGTCGCCCTGCTCGCAGGGCTCGGCGCCGTGCCGCTCGTCGCGCAGACTCCGGTGCGGCTGTCGTTTGCCGACGCGGTGCGACGGGCTGCCGGTGAGGCCCCGGCGGTGGCGCTGGCGGGGCTCCGGACCGACGAGGCGGACGCGCGCGTGCGCCAGGCGCGCTCGGCGCTGTTGCCGTCCCTCTCCGTCGGGGGCGCGTGGGTCAACCGCGACTTCAACTCCCAGTCGCTCGGGATACCGTTCCCGCCCGCGTTCAACTTGCCGAATCCGGTTCCCCCCTTCAACAACTACGATGGGCGAGTCACGGTGACGCAGGCGCTGTTCGACTGGTCGGGTGTGAGGCGCGTGCGCGCCGCGAGCGCGCAGGCGGACGGCAGCCGGGCGGACCGCGGCGTCACGGTGGAGGGCGCGGCCCAGGCCGCGGCGGTCGCGTACCTGCGGGCGGCGCGCGCGCAGACGGTGGTGGCCGCCCGCCAGGCTGACTCGAGCATCGCGGCCGAGCTGGTGACGCTCGCCGAGGCGCAGAAGGCGGCCGGAGTCAGCGCCGCGATCGACGTCACCCGCGCCCGCACCCAGCTGGTCCGCGCGGAAGGCCTGTTGATCGTGGCCCGCAACGAGCGGGACCGGGACCGGATCGATGTGACGCGAACGCTAGGGCTCGACCCCGCGACGCGGCTCGAGCTGGCCGATACGCTCGCCGGCACGCTCGGCGCCGCCGATCTACCGGCGGCGCGTGACGCGCTGCTGACGGCCGCCTTCGCCGGGCGCCCGGACTTGAGCGCCGAGCTCGCCCGCGCGGCGGCGGCGCGGCGGACCGGCAGCGCCATCCGGGCGGAGCGCCTCCCGCGGATCGGCGTCGAGGCGGACTACGGGGTGAACGGGATGACCGTTCCCAGCGCGCTCAGCACGCGCCAGGTGGCGCTCCAGGTGACGCTCCCGATCCTCGACGGCTTCCACCGCGAGGCGAGGGCTGCGGAGCAGGACGCCGTCGTGCGGGAATCGGAGGTGCGCGAGCGCGACCTGCGGCAGCAGATCATCGCCGACGTCGATGCGGCGCTCCTCGACCTGCGCTCGGCGGAGGCGCAGCAGCTGATCGCCGCCGATCAGCTGCGGCTCGCCGAGGACGAACTCTCGCAGTCGCGGCAGCGTTTTAAGGCCGGCGTGGCCGGCAACATCGAGGTGATCGACGCCCAGTCGAACCTGATCCGCGCGCGCGATACGGATATCGATGCTCGGTTCGCCGCCGCGACCGCGCGCGTGGCGCTGGCGCGGGCCGCCGGCGTGGCGCGGACGCTCCACTAACTCTGAAACCCAACGGACACGAGCGACTCTATGGCTACGACGATGGAACCGGAAACGAGACGTGACGCCGGCGCAAAGGCGCCGTCGAGCGTCCCCGCCACTCCCCCGGCGACGGAGGTGACGCGCCCCGCTGGCCGGCGGCGCACCGCCTTCGTGATCATGGGCGTGGTGCTCGTCGCCCTCGCGGCGCTCGGCGTCCGCCGTTGGATCTTCAGCCTGAGTCACCAGTCGACCGACGACGCCCAAGTGGACGGGCACATCGTCCCGATCCTGCCGAAAGTAGGCGGCTTCGTGACGGAGATCCGCGTGGACGAAAACCAGCGCGTCCGGGTGGGAGACACGCTGGTCGTGCTCGACGACCGGGATTACAAGGTGCGGCTGGCGCAGGCGGAGGCCGACCTGGCCGTGGCGCTCGCCGGCGTCTCGAATCGGACGCGCGTCGGCCAGGCGGAGGCACAGGTCGAGCAGGCGCAGGCCAATGCCCTGAAGGCGCACGCCGACCTGGACCGGCTCCGGCCCCTCGCCGAGCAGGACATCGTGAGCAAGCAGCAGCTCGACGCGGCCGAGGCGGCCTCCCGCGCCGCCGACGCGGCCCTGGCGGCGGCGCAGGCGGCGCTCGTCGGCGCGGACGCTCGGGTCGGTGCGGCCCGCGCGGCGCGCGATCAGGCGGCGCTGAACTTGTCCTACACGCGCCTCACGGCTCCCGCGTCGGGGGTGGTGAGCAAGAAGACGGTGGAGCTGGGGCAGCTGGTGCAGGCGGGCCAGCCGCTCATGAGCGTCGTGCCGCTCGAGGACGTGTGGATCACGGCCAACTTGAAGGAGACGCAGATCGCGGACGTGAAGCCGGGTGAGCCAGTGGACTTCACGGTGGACGCCTACCCCGGCCTCCACTTCCGCGGCCACGTCGAGAGCCTGTCGCCCGCCACGGGCGCGCGCTTCTCGCTGCTGCCGCCCGACAACGCGACGGGCAATTTCACGAAGGTGGTGCAGCGCGTACCGGTCCGAATCCGGCCCGACAAAGCCGATCCAGTGCATCCGCTACGGCCCGGGATGAGCGTGGTCGTCACCATCCAAACCAAGTAACGATCCCGTGGCCACGGCCGCCCTGCCGCTGCCCGCCGCTGCTGCGAGCGCGGACCGCTACAAGTACCGCTACCTCATCGCGGTGACGGTATCGCTCGCCTCGGTGCTCGAGCTGTTGGACACGAGCATCGTAAACGTGGCGATCCCCCACATGATGGGGAACCTCGGTGCCACGCTCGACGAGATCGCCTGGGTGTCGACCGGCTACATCGTCGCGAACGTGATCATCCTGCCGATCACCGGGTGGCTGTCTGCGTACTTCGGGCGGCGCCGCTACTTCGCGGGGTCGATCGCGATCTTCATCATCTCGTCGTTCTTCTGCGGCAACGCCCACTCGCTCCCGGCGCTGGTGTTCTGGCGCATCATCCAGGGGCTCGGCGGCGGCGCGCTGCTGTCCACCTCGCAGGCCATCCTCTATGAGGAATTCCCGCGCGAGGAGTACGGCACCGCGATGGCGATCTTCGGCGTCGGCGTGATGGTGGGACCGACGCTCGGGCCGACCCTGGGCGGCTACATCACCGACGCCTTCGGGTGGCCCTGGATCTTCTACATCAACATCCCGATCGGCATGCTGGCGCTGGCGCTGTCGCTTTCGTTCATCCAGAACTCGCGGTTCCAGCAGAAGGCCGAGCGGGTGGACTACGTCGGCCTGGTCCTGCTCGCGGCGGGGATCGGCACGTTACAGACGATGCTCGAGCGGGGCGAGCGGCTCGATTGGTTCGAGTCCCGGGAAGTGGTGACGTACGGGGTGATCAGTGCGGTCTCGCTGCTCGCGTTCGTGTGGCACGAGCTCACCACCGAGCATCCCGTCGTGGATCTACGCATCCTCAAGAGCCGCCAGCTCGCCGTGGGCGTGCTGTTCGGCGGCGTGCTGGGCATATGTCTGTATGCCACCGTGTTCGTGCTGCCTGTCTACCTCCAAAACCTCCAGAACTTCACGGCGGAGCAGACGGGGTTCGTCATTCTCCCGGGGGCGCTCGCCAGCGCCTTCACGATGGCTTCCATGGGCCGCTTCACCGGCAAGTTCGACGCGCGGCTCTCGATCGTAGCGGGCGTGTCGATCTTCGCCCTCTCGATGTGGAAGCACGCCCACTTCACCACCGACAGCGGCATGGCCGACTTCTTCTGGCCGCTGATCTTCCGAGGCGTGGGGCTCGGACTGATCTTCGTGCCGCTCACGAACCTGGCGCTCGCGGACCTGCCGATGAGCAAGATTCCCAACGGCACCGGGCTGTTCAACCTGATGCGCCAGCTGGGGGGCAGCGTCGGGATCGCGGTCTCGGCGACGCTGCTGCAGCGGTTCGAGACGATCAACCGGGCGCAGCTCGCGACGCACGTCACGCAGTTCAGCGAGGCCACCCGTGAGCGGCTTGGGGGCATCACGGCGACGCTGATCGCCCAAGGCACGCCGCCGGGCCTGGTGGACGGCAAGGCGCTGGCCATCCTGAACCTCCAGGTCACGAGGCAGGCCTTGATGCTGTCGTTCGAGCAGTTGTTCCTGCTGTTCGGCGCGTGCTTCGTGCTGTCGCTGCCGCTGCTGCTCCTCATGCACAAGAGCAAGGGCATGCCGGGCGGCGGGATGGCGCACTGAGCCGACCGTACCAGTGAAAGGGGAATCACGGTGAGCAAGCAAGACAAGGTTCGCGTTGGGGATGTCGCTCCGGACTTCACGCTGCCGGACCAGGCGGGCCGATCGGTCCGGTTGCGGGACCTGATCGGGGAACGGACGGTGGTGCTCTACTTCTATCCCAAGGATGAGACGCCGGGGTGCACGCTCGAAGCGCGCGCCTTCCGCGACAGCTATGAGCGGTTCACGGCGGAGGGTGCCGAGGTGGTCGGCGTGAGCTCCGATTCCGTCCGCTCGCATCGCCGCTTCGCCGCGCGCCACGATCTGCCGTTCCTGCTGCTCTCGGACAAGGACGGCGTCGTGCGCGAGCGCTACGGCGTGGAGAAGACCCTGGGATTGTTGCCGGGTCGGGTCAGCTACGTCATCGACCGCTCCGGCGTCGTTCGGCACGTGTATTCCTCGCAGCTGTTCGCGACGCGCCACTCTCGGGCGGCACTGGACGTGCTGCAGCGTCTGCGCGGGCAGCGAGCGCCCATATGAGCGCCGGCACCGCCGTGGTCACCGGGGCCTCGAGCGGCATCGGGCTCGAGCTGGCGCGGCTGCTGGCGCGCGACGGCTATGATCTCGTGCTCGTGGCGCGGAGCGTGGACAAGCTCGAGCGATTGGGCGCCGAGCTCGCGCAACAGCACGGCATCCGGGCGCGGGCGGTGGGCGCGGACCTCGCGTCGCCCGACGCGCCGGGGGCGATCGCCGAGACGCTGAAGCAGGCCGCGCTGCAAGTGGACGTGCTCGTGAACAACGCGGGCTACGGGACATCCGGCCCGTTCGCGACCACGGACCTGCGGACCGAGCTGGACCTGCTGCAGGTGAACGTCATCGCGCTGACGCATCTCACCAAGCTGCTGCTGCCCGCGATGGTCGCGGGCAAGCGCGGCCGCATCCTCAACGTCGCCTCCACGGCGGCGTTCCAGCCGGGGCCGTTCATGGCGGTGTACTACGCGTCCAAGGCGTACGTGCTGTCCTTCTCCGAGGCGCTGGCGGAGGAGCTGTCCGGGACGGGGGTGACGGTGACGACGCTGTGCCCCGGCCCGGTGCCGACCGGTTTCCAGGCGCGCGCTGGGGTGAACCGGACGCGGTTGGTGCGCACACCGCTCGTGATGAATGCGGCCGCGGTCGCGCGGGCGGGCTACACCGGCCTGATGAAGGGGAAGCGACTCGTGGTTCCCGGGCTCGGGAACAAGCTGCTGGTGCAGTCCGAGCGTGTCGCGCCCCGCCTGCTGGTGACGAAGATCGCGCGCTTTCTGCAGGAGCAGCTGCGCTCCTAGACTACCTCCGCCATCGCCGCCGTCACGAGCAGGGCGCGCACCAGTCCGAGCGCGCCGTCCGTGTTCTCGTACCACTCCGTCGCGAGATGGGCGTCGCCGGCCACACCCCCGGCGCCGAGGGCGATCGCGGCGACGCCGAGCGCGATCGGCACGTTGGCATCGGTGGAGGCGCTCGCAAGCTCGGCCTCCCGGCCCAGGGCGCGGTTCGCCGCGACGGCGGCCTGCACCAGCGGGTGGGCGCGGGGCGTGACGCCCGAAGGACGGTCCCCCACGAGCCGCTGGTCGAGTTTCAGCGGCGCGGTGGCGGCCGCGCGGTGACGGTTCTCGTCGTCCAGCGCCCGCTCGAGTGTGGTGCGCACGGCGGCGTCGAGCGCGGCCAGCGCCGTGGGGTCCTCGCTCCGCAGGTCGAGGTCGAGCCAGGCGTCCTGGGGGATCGAGTTGAGTCCGGTCCCCCCGCCCAGGCCCACGACGGCGCACGTCGTGCGGGGGGCTGGGGGCGGGGGGGGCGGGGGGGGCGGGGGCGGGGCAGTTGGCGCGAGGTCGGCGAGCAGCGCGACGGCGCGCCCCACCGCGTTCGCCGGATTCGCGACGCCGAACGCGGCCCAGGAGTGCCCGCCGGGGCCGCGATATGTGACGTGGTAGCGCTTCGAGCCCAGGGCGCGGTGCACCACCCGCTCGAGGCCGGCGCCGTCCAGGGCGATGAAGGCGACGGGGGGCGCCTGTAGGGGCGCAGCATGCTGCGCCCCTACGGTGCCGTTCCCGTTCAACAGGTGCTTCACGCCGCGCAGGTCGCCCGAGCCTTCTTCGCCCACTGTCGCGGCGAACAGGATCGGCCGCGCCGCGGGCACGCGCGCGGCCACGACAGCCTCGGCCACGGCCACGAGGGCGGCGAGGCCGCGGGCGTTGTCCGAGATGCCCGGGCCTCTGAGCCGCCGGCCGCGTCGCTCGACCGCGACGTTCACGTCGGGCCCGAACACGGTGTCGAGATGAGCAGCGAGCACGACCGGCGCCGACCCGTCCCCCGTCTCTCGTCCCTCGTCCCCTCGAAACCAGCCACGCACGTTGCCGACCTCGTCCACCGTCACGTCGCGCAGGCCCACCTCACGGAACAGCTCGGCCACGCGCGCCGCGCGGCGTCCCTCGGCGCCGGTGGGCGCGGGGACCGCGGACAGCGCGGCTTGGCGCGCGAGCGTGATCTCCTCGGTCCGCTCGAGGTGATGACGCGCGGCGCGGATGCGCTCGTGTGCGAGCAGTCGGGAGATGGTCTGATCCACCAATCCACACTAACTTGATTGACGATGATCGGCGAGAGGGTGATGCGAGCGGCATGGACGAGCGCGAGCTGATTTACGACTGGAACGCGGGCGAAGGCACGTTCGACTGGTCGCACGTGCACGTCGACCTGAACGACGAGACGCTGCGGGACGGGCTGCAGTCCCCGTCGGTGCGCGACCCGTCCCTCGAGGTGAAGCGGCGGCTGCTGCACCTCATGGCGGACCTCGGGATCGTGGCGGCGGACATCGGGTTGCCGGGCGCCGGCCCGCGCGTCGTGGAGCAGGTGCGCGCCCTGGCGCGGGAGATCCGCGATCAGCGGCTGCCCATCTTCCCGAACTGCGCGGCCCGCACGGTGTTGGCCGATATCGAGCCGATCGTGCGGGTGGCGGACGAGGTGGGCTTGAAGATCGAGGCCGCCACCTTCATCGGCTCCTCCCCCATCCGGCAGTACGCCGAGGACTGGACCCTCGACCGCATCCTCAAGTCCACCGAGGAGGCGGTGCGGTACGCCGTCCAGCACGGGTTGCCGGTCATGTACGTCACCGAGGACACCACCCGGGCGCAGCCGGACACCCTTAAGGCGCTGTACGGTGCGGCGATCGACTGCGGGGCGACGCGCATCTGTCTCGCGGACACCGTCGGGCACGCGACGCCGGACGGCGTAACGGCGTTGGTGAACTTCGTGAAGAAGGAGATCGTCAAGGACCACCGTGTGGCGCTCGATTGGCACGGGCACCGCGATCGCGGCATGGGCCTCGTGAACTGTCTCGCGGCGATCGAGGCTGGCGTGGACCGCGTCCATGCCACGGCGCTCGGCGTGGGTGAGCGGGTCGGGAACGCGGAGATGGACCTGCTGATCGTGAACCTGAAGCTCCTGGGTGCCCACCGTCGCGACCTCTCACGGCTGCCCGAGTACTGCCGCCTCGTGGCCGACGCGGTGGGCGTCCCGATCCCCGTGAACTACCCCGTCATGGGCGCGGACGCGTTCCGCACGGGCACCGGGGTGCACGCCGCGGCGATCATCAAGGCCAAGAAGAAGGGGCATGCCTGGCTCGCGGACCGGGTGTACAGCTCCGTGCCGGCGGAGGAGCTGGGCCTCGAGCAGAAGATCGAGATCTCGCCCGTCTCGGGTCTGTCGAACGTGAAGTACTGGCTCGAGACCCACGGCTACGACGCCGAGGACGAGACCGCGTGCCGCGTGCTGTTCGAGGCGGCGAAGCGGACGGATCGGGTGCTCTCCGACGAGGAGTGTCACCGCCTGCTGAAGCAAGCGGTATGGCGGTAGGGCCGTTCCGCGAGATCGAGCGTTCGTACTTCGATCTGCGCTGGCACGTCGATCCCGTCGCGGCGACGCAGGCGGGCGTCAAGGCCTACGACGACCGGTACGGACGCTTCAGTCCCGGCGCACTCGCCCCGCATCTCGCCGCGCTGAAGGCGCTCGCCGCCGCGCTCGAAGAAACCGCCACCAGCCAGCTGGACGACGAAATCGACCGCACGGCCCTGCTGAACGACGTGCGGGTGTTACTGCGGCGGTTGGAGCGGCAGCGGCCCCAGGCGAAGAACCCGGGCTTCTGGCTCTCCCACCTGCTCGCCGGGCTGCACTGCCTCCTGTCGCGCGGCGACCGCACGCCCGAAGAGCGCGCGGCGGCGCTCGCGGGCCGACTGGCGGAGGTGCCGCGGCTGCTCGACGACGCGCGCGCCACGCTCGTCGCGCCGGTGCGCGTGTTCGTGGAGACGGCGCTGCGGGTGAACGAAGGGGGGCTGCTGCTCGTCCGGGCGGCGGGCGGGGCGGGCGGCGCGGGCGGCGCGCTGACGGGCGAGGGACCCGCCCTGGCGGAGCGACTGCACGCGGCGGCCGCGGAGGCGAGCGCCGCCATGACGGCGTACCTCGAGCGGTGGCTCGACACGGCCGGTGACGACTTCGCGCTGGGCGAGGAGGAATTCAACTTCCGGCTGCATTATGAGCACGCCCTGCGTGACACGGCGCCGGAGCTGTGGCGCTACGGGCTGCACCTCAAAGAGGAGCTCGAGGCGGACCTGGCGCGGCGCGCCGCGCGCATGGACGGCGGCCCCGGGTGGCAGGACGTCGCGGACCGGCTGCGTGCCGACCATCCGCCCGCCGCCCAGCTGGTGGAGGCGTACGCCCGTGAGATGGCCCGCGCCCGCGACTTCGTGGCGCAGCGTGGCCTGGCGCCGATCCCCGACGCGCCGCTCGACGTCGTCCCCACGCCGGCGTTCATGCGGCCGATCATTCCGTTCGCCGCCTACGACAGCCCCGGCCCGTACTCGCGCGACCGCACGGGCTGGTTCTACGTGACCGTCCCCGACCCACGGCTGCCCGCGCCGGCGCAGGAGCGCATGCTGCGCGACCATTGCCGACACGAGCTCGCCGCCACGGCGCTGCACGAGGGCTACCCGGGGCACCACCTCCACCTGGTGCAGGCCCAGCAGCAGCCGTCGGAGACGCGCAAGAACGTCTCGACGCCGCTGACCGTCGAGGGTTGGGCGCTGTACTGCGAGGACATGATGGGGGAGGAGGGGTTCTACCGCTCCGCGGAGGAGCAGTTCTTCCAGCGCGTGCACCTGCTATGGCGCGCCGTGCGGATCCTGCTGGACGTGGGGCTACACACCCGGGGCATGACGTTCGAGCAGGCGGTCGAGTATCTGACGAGTCACCTGCGGGTCGACCGGGCCAACGCCGAGGCGGAGGTGCGCCGCTATTGCGCCGAGCCGGCATACCAGTTGTGCTACGCCGTGGGGCGGCGGGAGCTGCTGAAGCTGCGTGACGACTTTCGCGCGGCACGCGGCGGCGCGTTCACGCTGCGCGCGTTTCACGACGCGGTGCTCCGCTACGGCGGCCTGCCGGTCACGCTGATGCGCTGGGGCCTGGGCCTGAATGAGTAGCGTCTGCCGCTTCAGCGGCAGGGCCGAGTCGCGGCTTGAGCCGCAGATAGACGACGCAACGATAGGAGGCCTCTCATGAGAGCCGGTCTGTCTTCGCTTGCCATGCTCCTGCTTTTCGTGTCGCGCCCGTTGGTCGCGCAAGACCGCCAGGTGATCCACGGTCCCGGCGAGGTGCAGGGGCTGCCGTTCTCCTTGGGCGTGCGTGTCGGCAACATGCTCTATCTCTCCGGGCAGATCGGCAACGTCCCCGGGACCCGCCAGCTCGCGGACACGGGGATCACGGGGCAGACGCACCAGGCGCTCGAGAACGTGAAGGCGGCGCTCGCCGCCGCGGGCAGCTCGCTCGATCGCGCGGTGAAGTGCACGGTGTTCCTGACCGACATTCGCGACTATGGCAAGATGAACGAGGTGTACGCGAGCTATTTCCCTAAGGATCCGCCGGCTCGGTCTACGGTAGCGGGAAGCGGGCTGGCGCTAGGCGCGCGCGTGGAGATCGAGTGCCTGGCGGTGGCGGCGAGCTAGGGCGTCACAGGGCGTAAGTCGCGCTGCGCCTTGCCGCTGTTCAATTTCGAACATAAGTTCGAAAACCTTGACACGCACCTCCTGGATGCTGGCCCCCTCCGAGGCGGCCGTGCGGGTCGGGGCGCCCGCGACCGCGACGCGTCCCGAGCCGCAGCGCCTGGCGGAGACGGTGCAAGGCCGGGTCGCCGTCGTCACCGGCGGCGCGACCGGGCTGGGACGCTCGACGGCGCTCGAGTTCGCCCAGCGCGGCGTCGCGGTGGCGATCAATTACGTCGACCTCCCCGACCGCGACGTTGCGGCACAGGCCCTGCTCACCGAGACGGCGCTCCGGGCCCACGGCGTCCCCGTGTACTGCGCCCGCTGCGACGTGCGCCACCGTGACCAGGTGGAACAGTTCGTCATGACCGTGCGCGAGCGGCTGGGCGGTGTCCACTACCTCGTCAACAACGCCGGCGTGACGCACGACGGCGCCCTCTGGCGCCTGACATCCGAGGCGTGGCAGGAGGTGCTCGACACGAACGTCACCGGCGCGTTCAACTGCATTCAAGCGGTCGCGGGCCCGATGCGCGCCCAGCGCTACGGCAAGATCGTCAACGTCGCGAGCCATCAGGCGTTCCGGCCCGGCTTCGGCATTGCGAACTACGCGGCCAGCAAGGCCGCCCTCGTCGGGCTTACCAAGTCCGCCGCTGTGGATCTCGGCCCCTCCAATATCAACGTCAACGCCGTCGCGCCGGGATTCGTGAAGACGGAGCTCCTGGGTAAGCTGCCGCGGGAAGTGCTTGAGCGCGCCGAGCACGAGTCGGTGCTGGGGCGGGTGGCCGAGCCGGAAGACGTGGCGCGGGTGATCACGTTCCTGTGCAGCGAGGCGGCGCGCCACATCACGGGACAGGTGATCGTGGTGGACGGCGGGCTGACGCTCGCTTCTTGAAAATCCCCGGCGCCGCGACGATATTGCGCGCCGTGATTAATCCCTTGAAGAACAAGTACTTAAGAGCGCGACCGTTGGGTGTCGCGGGCGCGGCGCTCGCCGCGCTGCTCGCCTGCGGCGGCAAGCCGAAGGACCTGACGCCCGAGCCCACCGCGCCGCTGCCCACGGCCGGGCTGGCGGCGCAGCAGGTAGGCGTGCTGCCTCTCACGCTCCTCGCCGCCGACGACTCGCTCCACTGGGAAAAGACGCTCGGCCAACGGCGGGCCGCGCTCGCGAAAGCCGACAGCGTGGTCGGCGCGCTGCTCGTGGCGCGGGCTCCCGAGGTGAGCTGGCTGCTGCCCGACGAGCTGCGGCGGGCCGCGCGGCGGGCGCCGGGCATCGCCCCGGATCCCGACCAGATGGGCACCGCGATCCTGCTGCGCGGCGGGAAGCTCGAGGTCGTGCCCGATCCGCTGCGGAGCGAGCTGCGAACGCTCGCCGCCATCGCCGGCTCAGGGGGCGGGCGCTACGCCCTGATCCCGGCGGGGCTGATATACCGGCGGACGGTCGTGCCACCGGCCGGGGCGCCCTTCGCCACCGCGGAATTGACGGTGGTCATGGTGGACGTCCGCACCGGCCGGATCGGGTTCCGCACCGTGGCGCGGGGCGAGGGCGACGATCCCTGGACGGCGCTGACGCGCGCCGTGAAGCGCCTCACGCCGGGGTTGCCGTGACCGGAGGGCAGGGGGGGCACGCCGCGACCCTCATCGCTGGCGACGGAATCGGGCCCGAGATCACGCAGGCGACGCTGCTGGTGCTGGACGCGCTGGGGGTCGAGTTCGACTGGGACGAGCAGTACGGCGGGATGAGCGCGATCGACAAGGCCGGCACCCCGCTCCCCGACGCCACGCTCGAGAGCATCCGGCGCACCGGGCTCGCGCTCAAGGGCCCGCTCACGACGCCCGTGGGCGGGGGCTATCGCTCGGTGAACGTCGCGCTGCGCCAGGAGTTCGACTTGTACGCCAACGTCCGCCCGGTGAAGTCGATCGTTCCGGGCGGCCGCTACCCCAGCGTCGACCTCGTCGTGATCCGCGAGAACACCGAGGGACTGTACATCGGGATCGACCGGACGTTCAAGGTGGGGGGGGACCCCAAGGCGCTGGCGCAGGCGATGTCGGTGATGACGCGGGACGGCTGCAAGCGGATCGTGCGTTATGCCTTCGAGTACGCGAAGCGGCACGGCCGCAAGAAGGTGACGGTCGTCCATAAGGCGAACATCCTCAAGGCGACGTCCGGCCTATTCCTCGAGACGGCGCGCATGATCGCGCTGGAGTACCAGGGCCAGATCGCCTCGGACGACAAGATCGTGGACAACGCCGCGATGCAGCTGGTCATCAACCCGGCGCAGTTCGACGTGATCGTGACGACCAACCTGTTCGGCGACATTCTCTCGGACGAGGCATCCGGCCTCGTGGGGGGGCTGGGGCTCGCCCCCGGGGCGAACATCGGCGAGTCGGCGGCGATCTTCGAGCCGGTGCACGGCTCGGCGCCGGACATCGCGGGGCAGGGGATCGCGAATCCCGCCGCTCAGCTGCTCGCCGCGGCGATGATGCTCGACCATGTGGGGGAGCTCGACGCCGCGACCCGGCTGCGCCGAGCGCTCGAGACGGCGATCGTCAAGGACAACGTTCGCACCAAGGATCTGGGGGGCAGTGCTGCGACCACCGAGTTCGCCCGCGCCGTGGCCCGGCGCCTCTAGTCATCCCTGTGCCCGCTGCGGCGAACTGACGGCGAGCATTGGGCTCGGGGAGCTGTGCCCGAAGTGCTCGAAAGACGTCACGAGAAAGGCGTCACGCACAGGGCGTTTCGCGGCCGTCGTGACCACGCTGCTGCTCGCGGGGTATCTGGTGGTCACGCTGCGCTCCGTCGCGCCCGCGTGGCAAACCACCGCCCGGACGGTGGGCGCGGCGGCGGCAGTGGCCTGGTATCTTCTGAGCTACCGGATCGTGCAAAGGATCGCGCTCGAATGGCTGAAAACACGTCGTCCGTGATCCGTCGTCCGTTGTCCGTGCTGGCGCTCAGCACGTTGGCGCTCCCGGGCGTGGCCGCCGGCCAGACGTCCCTTTCCATCTACAGCGACGGCCGCGTCGTGGTGCGGCGCACGCTGTCGCAAGCGCTGGAAAAGGGTCGCAACGCCCTGACGCTCCAGCTCGACGGACTCGACCCCGCGACGCTGTTCTCACCCGATACGTCCGTGGCACTGGTGTCGGCCGTGGCACGCCCTGCGACGGACCGCGCGATGGCGCTCCAGGCGGCGGTCGGCCAGACGCTCCCGTTCGTGCGGGGGAAGGGAGACACGGTGCGCGCCACGGTGCTGCGGGTCGCGCCACCGCAGTATCGGCTCGCCGACGGACGCCTGCTGCTCGCCGAGCCGGGTGAGCCGCTGTTCCCGCCGGAGCTGGTGCGGACGGTCCCGGAAGTGGCGGTCGGCGTCGACGCGGCGCGCCCCCGGCCGCGCACGGAGCTCGCCTACGTCACCCAGGGCGTGAGCTGGGAAGCGGTCTACCAGGTGCTGCTGGCGGGTGCCAGGTGTCTGGTGTCGGGGGCGGCCACGGTCACGTCCCAATCGCTGCGCGCGGACTCGGCGGAAGTACAGCTCGTGGCGGGAGCGATCAGCCGCGGCCGGCCCGGGCCGCGCCCCGAGTTCGCCTTGGCCGGCGTGATGCGGCAGGCTGCCGCCGAAGCTCCCGCGCCGACGGCGGGCGAGGAGGCGGTCGGCGAGACGCACGTGTACCTGCTGCCGGCGCGGGTCGTGCTCGAGCCGGGCACGCCCGTCACGACGGCGCTGTTCCCCCGGGCGAGCATCGCCTACACGCAGGAATTCATCGTACCCGGTGTGCTACCGTGGCGCGGGTTCCTGGGACAGACGCCGGCCGAGCCGAACCGCGTCCCGGTGGAGGTGTGGTATACGCTCAAGCGCGCCCGTGGGACGCCGTTCGGCGACCGGCCGCTTCCCGCCGGCACGGTGGAGCTGTACCAGCCCGACTCGGCTGGCCGGGTGCAGCTGGTGGGTGAGGCGCGGAGCGACCACACCGCGCCCGGGCGCGACCTGCGCGTGCAGTCGGGCAGCGCGTTCGACGTGACCGCCGAGCGGGTGCAGACCGATTACAGCCAGGAGCAGCTCCCGCCGCCCAAGCGCGGCATGTCCACCCGTCAACGGGTGACGGCGTCCTTCAAGGTGACGATCGCGAACGCGAAGGCCGCGGCGGTGACGGTGGACGTGCGCGAGGCGCGCTTCGGCGTCTGGCGCGTGGTGGAGTCGAGCGTACCGGCGGAGAAGCTGTCGGCCACCGAGGTCCGGTTTCGCGTGAACGTCCCCGCGAGCGGTGAGGCCACGCTCACCTACACGGTTCAGGCGGACTCGTGACGGTCCAGCTGTTGCACGTCTCGGACCTCCATTTCGGCGGGCTGGCGGACATCCAGCAGGTCGAGGCGCTCGAGAAGATGATTCCCGACTTGCGGCCCGACGCGGTCGTGCTGTCGGGCGACCTGTCGCAGCGGGCGCGACACGGCGAGTTCCAGCGGGCGCGCGCGTTCGTGAGCGTCGCGACCCACACGGCGCCCGTGCAGGTGATCCCCGGCAACCACGACGTGCAGTGGTGGACCGGGCCGCTGGTCCCGTTCGCGACGCGATCGCGCTACGAGAAATACACGCGCTACTTCGGTGAGGACCTGCGGCCGACGCTCACCCTTCCCGGGGCGATCATCGCGAGCGCGCTCACCTCGCACGGGGTCGCCTGGGGCTCGCTCACCTTCCAGCCGCGCGACCTCGCGGTGAAGGGCCACCTGCCGAAGGCTGAGATCGAGCGGGTGCGCCAGCTGTTCGCCGCCGCCTCGCCCGACCAAGCCCGCGTGCTCGTGGTGCATCACAACGTGCTGCGGGGCGAGATTTCGCGGCGCATGGGCCTCGCCCGCTGGCGCCAGGCGCAGCGCCGGATCGCGGCGTCGGGCGCCGAGGTCGTGCTGTGCGGGCACGACCACCAGGAAGGCGCCGAGCAGCTCGGGGGAGGCGGCGTCGTGGTCTCGACGGCCGGGACGCTGTGCAAGCGGGCGCGCGGCGGGCGGCCGTCGAGCTTCAGTTTCGTCACTATCGAGCCGACGGCGGTGCAGATCACCTTCTTCCGGTGGGACGCCGAGCGCGGGCGATTCCGGGCGTCCGATACGTATGCTTTCGCCCGGCCTGGTCGTCAGGCGCCGGCGCCACAGGTCCAAGTCGCCGGTTAAGTGGACTGCATCGACGACTGAACGACCGACACTGTTTTCCTGAGGATCATATGCCCCCCAAGTTCCAAGGCGTCGACTTCTACGACGTCGACGGGTTGTTGGCCGAGGAGGAGCGCGCCGTGCGCGACACCGTGCGCGCCTGGGTCGACGACAACGTGATCCCCGTCATCGGCGAGCACTACCTCGCGGGGAAGTTCCCGAAGCAGCTGGTGCCGCACATGGCCGAGCTCGGCCTGTTCGGCGCCAACCTGCCCGAGGAGTACGGATGCGCGGGCCTCGACAACGTCGCCTACGGGCTCATCATGCAGGAGCTCGAGCGGGGCGACTCCGGGGTGCGCTCGTTCGCCTCGGTGCAGGGCGCGCTCGTGATGTACCCGGTGTACGCGTTCGGCTCGGAGGAGCAGAAGCGCCACTGGCTCCCCAAGATGGCGAGCGGCGAAGTAATCGGGTGCTTCGGGCTCACCGAGCCCGACTACGGCTCGAACCCCGCCGGCATGATCACCGTGGCGAAAGAAACGGCCGACGGCTGGGTGCTGAACGGCGCCAAGATGTGGATCACAAACGGCTCGACGGCGCAGGTGGCGATCGTGTGGGCGAAGACCGGGGCCCTCGACGACGTGGAGTCGATCCGGGGCTTCATCGTGCCCACCAACACCAAGGGCTTCGCCGCGAAGGACCAGAAGGGGAAGCTCAGCTTGCGCGCCAGCGACACGAGCGAGCTGGTGCTCCAGGACGTGTGCGTACCGCAGGCCGCGCTGCTGCCCAAGTCGGGCGGCCTCAAGGCTCCGCTCTTGTGTCTCACGCAGGCGCGCTACGGGATCGCGTGGGGGGCGGTGGGCGCCGCGATGGCGTGCTATGACGAGGCCGTGAGCTATGCGAAGAACCGCGTGATGTTCGGCAAGCCGATCGGCGGCTACCAGCTGCAGCAGGCGCGGCTTGCCGAAATGCTCACCGAGATCACCAAGGCACAGCTGCTGTGCCTCCAGCTCGGTCGCCTCAAGGATCAGGGGAAGGCGACGCCGCAGCAGGTCTCGCTCGCCAAACGGAACAACGTGAGCATGGCCACGGAGGTGGCGCGCGAGGCGCGCCGGCTGCTGGGCGCCAACGGCATCTTGGCCGAGTATCAGGCGATGCGCCACCTCGCGAATCTCGAGTCGGTGTATACGTACGAGGGGACGCACGACGTGCATACGCTCATCTTGGGGCAGGAAATCACCGGCCTCAATGCCTTCAACTGAGTGCGGAGTGCGGAGTGTGGAGTGCGGGGTCGAAACGCGAACGTCCACTCCGCACTCCGCACTCCGCATTCCGCACTTGCTCGTTGGGGCACTGTTAGCCAACACACTAACGACCCCCGTTGGCGCCCAGCAACCCGACTCCACTCCCAAAGACACCACCCTCCTCGCCCCGGTCGTGGTGACGGGCGTGCGGCTCCCGGCGGTGCGCGAGCTGGCGCGCGGCCTCGCCGGCCGGACCGCCACGCTCGACGCCCGCGACCTGGACGCGCGCGGCGTGCGCTCGCTCGCCGACGCCCTGGAGCAGCTGCCCGGCGTCACCACGTCGGACGAGCTGGGCGCGACGGGCCAGCTCGACGTCTCGCTGCGCGGCTTTCAGGTGTCGCCGGTGATCGGACTGCCGCAGGGCGTCACCGTGTACGTGGACGGCGTGCGCGCCAACGAGCCGGACGCACACGAAGTCAATTTCGACCTGCTGCCACTCGAGGACGTGGAGCGTGTCGAAGTGGTGTACGGGCCGTCGGTGCTGCTGGGACGCAACGCGCTCGGCGCGGCGGTGAACCTGGTCACGCGCCGGGGAACCAATCCCGCCTCACGCGAGCTCGAGGCCTCGGCCGGCAGCTACGGCCGCTACGAGCTCAAGGCGCATTCGGGGGCGCGGCACGGCGTGTGGGACTACTACGTCGGCGCGCGCTACGAGCATGAGACCGGCTGGCGCCAGGACACGCGCAGCCGCATCGCGACGCTGTTCGGCAAGATCGGGCTGCTCAACGGCACCTGGGACGCGACCCTGAGCTATTCCGGCGCGGACAACCGGATTTACCAGGCCGGGAGCCTCCCCGAGAGCCTGGCCGCCGTCCGCCCCGACTCGAACTTCACGCAGGGCGACTACTTCGCGCCGCAGGCACATCTGGTCATCCTCAACGCGCAGCGCCTGCTCGGGCACACGCAGCTCGCGATCAACGCGTTCGGCCGGTCCCTGAACAGCGAGCAGTTCAACGTGAATCTCGTCCCTCCGGACGCGCGCGAGTTGAACCGCACGCGCATCGGGGGCGGCGCCGTGCAGCTCTCCGGCCGCCTGCCCTTGGCGGGGCGCGAGCTGCGCTGGCTCGCGGGCGCGGACGCCGACTACCAGCACACCGCGGTCCGGATCTTCGGGGTACCTCATGGCGGCGGAGCGGACTCGCTCACCGAGTCGGTCCGCACCAACCAGGTGGACGCGGGCACGTTCCTGGGGGGCAACTTTGACGTGGTGCCGCGGCTCACGGCCACCGTGGCGGCGCGCTACGACTGGATCCGCGTCCCCTTCGAGGATCTGGTGGACGCCGCCCAGAGCGGGCTCAACATCTTCCGGCGGCTGTCGCCGCGCGCCGGCCTCACCTGGAGCGCCGGCCGGGGGCACGAGGTGTCCGCGTCGGCGAGCCGCGGGTTCCGCGCCCCGGCGGTGGTGGAGATCGGGTGCGCCGATCCGCTGGCCGCGTGCCCCCTGCCGTTCGCGCTGGGGCCCGACCCCGCGCTCCGGCCGGTGGTGGCGACCACCTACGAGCTAGGCTGGCATTACCGCGGGCCACGCCACGCGCTGGACGCCAGTGCCGATGTATATCGCACCGACGTGCGCGACGACATCTTCTTCATCGCGTCCAGCACGACGGCCGGATACTTCCAGAACATCCGGGCGACCCGCCGCAGCGGGTTCGAGCTGGCGCTCGCGTGGCTCGGCCCCGCCGGCGTGCGGCTGTACATGAACTACGGCTATACCACCGCGACGTTCGAGACCACCGCCCAGCTCGCCACCACGCGCGACCCCAATGGCGAAACGATCGAGCCCGGCGACGCACTCCCCCTGGTCCCGGCCCACCGCGTCAACGCCGGCGCGTCGCTTCCCGTGCTCACGGGGTCGGGGGGAGGGGGGGGGCCGTCGCTCCAGGTGGGGCTCGACGCGCGCTACGTGGGGCGGCAGTGGCTCCGCGGCGACGAGGCGAACGTCACCCAGCGCCTCTCGGACTACGCCGTGGCGGACGCGTCAGTCACGCTCGGCTGGCGCGAGCTCGAGCTGCGCGCGATGGTGCGCAACGTCGCCGACCACCGCTATTACAACTTCGGGACGTTCGCGGACACCGGACCGGCCACACCGATCCAGCGGTGGCTCGCGCCGGGCGTGCCACGCAGTCTGCAGGTGAGTCTGAGTACGGATTTCTAAAGTTGCACGAAGCGCCGGCGCAGGTTTGTTTTCGGCTCCATGAAAATCGCTGTCTGCATTAAGCGCGTCCCCGACTCGGAAACGCGCGTGAAGATCGCCTCGGATGGCAAGTCCTTGGACGAGGTGGGCGTCAAGTTCATCCTCAATCCCTACGACGAGTTCGCCGTCGAAGCGGGGCTGCAACTGAAGGAGCAAGCCGGCACGGGCGAAGTCGTCGTGATCGCGCTCGGTCCCGCGGCCGCCCAGGAGACGATCCGCACCGCGCTCGCGATGGGAGCCGATCGCGGGGTCTTGCTGCAGACGCCGGGCCTCCACCCCGACGGCCTCGCAACGGCGAAGGCCCTCGCCG
>Ga0209160_1000398_pt1 | contig 34901 bp, 30 predicted proteins | sample GraSoiAngelo_153_FD_186167 | JGI IMG/M metagenome (GOLD analysis project Ga0209160, IMG submission 186167) | Grasslands soil microbial communities from the Angelo Coastal Reserve, California, USA - 14_1009_12_40cm (SPAdes) (version 2) | ecosystem: Environmental > Terrestrial > Soil > Grasslands ...
CTACGTCCCAACTCCATCTGGCTGAAGCCATGGTGGCGGCGCAGGGAGGAAACCCGTTGAGCCCACTCTGTTACGCTACTCTGTCGCCGGGCCATTTTACTAGTTACTTTCTCTATCACATAGGATATAACAATTCTGTTAGGTTGTCACGGTCTAGGACATCTGGAAACTGATCGAGACGACTGAAAGGTGGTCATGAATCGTGACAATCGCGATGGTAACACGATATCGACTAGTTTGCCTTCACTTTTTAGAGGGCTTTATAGCCGGGTAGCAGAAAAACTGGGAATAGATCCTTCCTATGTGAGCCGGGTGGCACGTGGCGATCGGAATTCAGAAGAAATCTCTGAGGCGTTGGAGGCTGAAATCCGGCGAGTCTCGATTTTGGCGAGCCGGAACGGGCACGCCGGCCGGGATGGACACGCGGGCAGAGACGGGCACGCGGGCCAGGGCGCACATGCTAAGAAGAAGAAGATGGTAAAGGCTGGGAAGTCCCGTTAGCACTGCTTGGATGTTGTTCGATCATTGACGGACAAAGAGTTAGGTGAGCGGTGAGTGCCGGGGCAGGTGACGTGTTTTCGGCAGGCCCCGCCCTCGCCGTCTAAAATTGAGCCTGCAAGAAGACTCGCTAACGATCAGCGCGAGTTGCGATTCCTCTAAGCGCACAATAAAATTCCAATCGCCACGCAGGATATGCTGGGCGCGCGAGCCAGTAGCATACTTTGCTGCAGATCTCCTGAAGGCAAAGAAATTTATATCGGAGAGATGGCCGAGTGGCTGAAGGCGCACGCTTGGAAAGCGTGTTTACTCGAAAGGGTAACGTGGGTTCGAATCCCACTCTCTCCGCCAACCTTTAGTCTTACAAATACCGCATGAACACTGCCTTTCCTTGATGGTTACCGAAGATATCTAGAATGTGTGCTAATTCTGTGCTTAGCTGTACTGATGAGCGCACCCGTAATCACAATCTTCGTGCGTCACTCGCCTGGATGTAAGTACGCCGGGGATGAGTTTCGCAAGACTTGCAATTGCCGGAAACATCTCCGCTGGACTCACAAGGGAAAACAGCACCGGCAGATGGCGGGCACGCGATCATGGGCGCAAGCTGAGGAAGCCAAGCGCAACCTTGAAGCACAGCTCAGCGGCAAGGCCCCGGCTGATGGCGAATTACTAGCCGAGGCACAATCGCTCACCGATGCGATAGACACTTTCCTCCAGGAAAAACGCAACCAAGGCGTAACAGAGAAAGTCGTGGGCAAGTACACCCGCGAACTGGCACGCCTCCGGGAGTTTTGCGAGTCCCGCTCAATCTTCACTGTGAAAGGTCTCACGCGGGAATTGTTGACCCGCTATTGCGCCACGTGGCCGGAGGTCTACCCAGCGTCTCTGACAAGATCCAAGGTCCGTGAGCGTCTTCGGTCCTTCCTCCGTTTCTGCTACGAGGCCGAATGGTTGAGCCGTATCCCTCAGTTATCGAAAATCGAGGTCGACCAAAGCCCGACGCTGCCGCTTAGCGCCGTGGAATACGCCCGTCTCCTGGATACGTGCTACGCAACCTTCGCCGATGATCCTGCTAAGCGGGTCCGCATACATGCACTGCTGCAATTGATGCGATGGTCCGGGCTTGCCATCCGGGACGCCTTGACCCTGAAACGGGAAGAGATTATCCACGATGCAACCAAGAAACTCTTCCGAATCGTAACCGCTCGGCAGAAAACCGGCACGCATGTCTCTGTGCCCGTCCCTAACGAAGTGGCGGAAGAGATCCTTGCCGTTGCGAATGGCAATCCGGTTTATGTTTTTTGGTCGGGCAAGGGCCTGGAAGAATCCGTCACAAAGAATTGGGCTAAGTTTCTCGCTCGGCTTTTCCGCGATGCGCGATTGGACGGCGGCTATATGAAGTCCCACCGGCTACGGGATACGTTCGCAGTAGATCTGTTGCAGAAGGGCGTCCCGCTTGAGGAAGTGTCCAAGTTGTTAGGCCACGAGTCCATCAAGACTACGGAGAAGCACTACAGCCGATGGGTTAAGGGCAGACAGGACCGGCTCGACAATCTGGTTACCGGCACGTGGGATAAATAGAGTCCCTACCTTTCCTTCTGCCGCAGCTTGTCGATGCGCCTTGGCATTTTTCCAGCGGCAGAATCGCTATGGGCTTTTCTTCGCAGTAGTGCCTCCGCCGTCGAAGGCGAGATTTTCGTTAATTCTGGTTTGACGTATCGCTTTTTTGGTTTTGATTTGGGACCGGTTTTCGCTTTGGACGGCGAATCCATGACCTCTCTCTTTCTGGAAAGGGAAAGCACGTAGAAAGAGCGTACCGCGTCAGACGCTTCGATAGCACAAGGGGCTTCGTCTTGTTTCAAAAACCGAACAACAGGCTAGACAAACTGGTTACGGGGACGTGGGAGAAATGACATTCCACAGTGGACGAAGGTCCGGCAGGGCAGGACGGACAAGGCGATTAAGGCCCGCCCGAGGGGTTATAATCCGTCTCCAGCGAAGGAACCCCCATGCCAACATGCTTCGTCATTCAACCATTTGACAATGGCGGGCCATACGACAAACGCTACCGGGATATTTTGGTCCCTGCAATCAAAGAAGCAGGTCTTGAACCCTACCGCGTTGACGAGGACCCTGGCACCACCATCGTGATTGATGATATAGAAAAAGGCATTCAAGATGCTGAGGTCTGTCTTGCTGATATCACAACCAATAATCCAAACATATGGTACGAAGTCGGATTCGCGTTTGCGAACGGTAAAGCTGTCGTCATGGTCTGCCTCGATCCTCGCCCGGACCCGTTTCCATTCGACATCAGACATAGACATATCATCAGGTACAAGCTGCACGCCCCAAGTGACTTCGAAACGCTGAGAGGCGAAATTGTCAAACGATTAAAGGCACAAAAAAAGAAAGCGGAGACACTCCAGACGGTTGCGGCTATGTCACAGATGCGGAGCGTAGAAGGACTTTCAGCACATGAGATTGCGGCACTAGCAACCTTTAACTGGGCAGCGGCAAAAGCGGTTCGCACGTGCTGAGCGTCTACTGGCTTACGCATGCTTGATTTACGAACAGGGCGTCATGACCTGCTTGTGCTACCACTTTTCATGGTGCTTGGGACACGACTCGGATACGTCTCAAACATTCGTTTCAAAAACATATGAGACTGTTGAAAAACTCGGGAATTGGAAACCTTTCTGTCGGTGAGGGTGTTTTCAGGACGGATTGTTATGATCCTCGGGCTGTTCTATTTCCTTCTTTTCACCTGGGCCTTTGCTCCTCTCTCTTCAGCTGACCTGCGTTTCCAGTTTGGGCGGTCGTTGTGCGAGGAAACGCACGAGGCGTTTTAAGTTCTGCGCGGTTGCCGCCAGCAAGAACTGTTCTCCGACATTCCAGAGGCGGCGTAGCCGTACCCGCCCGAGGCGCATACGTTGCTTAAGCTCGGCGAAGAGAGCTTCGATCTTGTAACGAGTTCGTCGGGAATGCTCGTAAGCCGGCGTGCCCACCAAAGCACGCGCCGCTTGTCGGGCCGGTTCGTGCCAGTGTACGAAGAGCCTACGCGCGGGAGCAGGAGTGCAGAGCTTTTTCTGGGGACAGCCTCGGCACTGTGCTGGCGTTGCCTCGTAAGCATAGCCTTGATTCTTCCGTTGCAGACCGCGATAGCGTAGCGCTTTCCCTTCCGGGCAATAGTAGACGTCCTGCGCAGGGTCATAATGAAACTGGTCACGGGTGAAGCGCCCAGCCGTTTGATGGCGACGATCGATGACCGGAATATGCGGTTGCACGCCCCGCGCTAACAGCCACGCCAGAAACTCGCCACTGCCGTACCCCTTGTCCGCTCCCACACTCTCGGGTCGAACCCCGAGCTTCTCGACTCGCTCCATCATTTTTCGTGCAGCCACCGTCTCCTGGTGGAAAAGCGCAGGCGTAGCTTCCACCCCCAGAATCACTCGACTTGAAGTATCGATGAGATAGTGGTCGAAGTACGCCATCATCGCCGGTCCCCCTTTGGTCGCCCAAACGGCGTCCGGGTCGGTGGTGGAAACCATCTCCGTGTCCACTACCGGATTCGCCTGCTCTAACTCGGCCAGGTACTCTTGCACCGTCTGCGAGACCTGCGCTGCTTCCGGCAACTGCTCTCGCCGAACTCGACTTTGCCGGCTGGCATTGGCTCCCACCATCGTTCCATCCACCGCCAGATTCTTTCCCTCTACCAGACCCGCCTCCAGACAACGTCGCACGATCTCCTCGAACACTTCCCGAAACACTCCCGACTGACGAAAGCGTCCGTGCCGATTCTTGGAGAACGTCGAGTGATCCGGAATCTCTTGCTCGAAGTCCAGGCGCGTGAACCAACGATAAGCCAGATGCATCCTTACTTCTTCCAGCAAATGCCGTTCGCTCGTGATCCCGTAGAGATATCCCACTAACAGCAAACGCAACAGCACCTCGGGATCAATCGAGGGACGGCCGGTCCAGCTGTAAAAGTTCTTCAGCCGCTCACGCACGAAGCTCAAATCGATATGCTGATCAATGAGTCGCAGTAGGTGGTCTTCGGGAATCTGATCTTCTAAGCGGAAGTAGTAGAACAACGACTTTGTGCGTGTTTGTTGACCCATCATCGGCGACGTTCCTCCTGAACCCTGGCTTAGCACAGATGAGAGTCGCTACAAACAGAAAACTCGACTCCGTAGCCGAGTTTTTCAACAGTCTCATTAGGTTTCGACCCGCAGCTTAACTTGAGGGCGATTTCAGGGTATCGAGAGCGCATTGGCGCAGTAAATAAATAGCCCGTTCTGCGCGGACGGGCTATTTGGCACTGGTTTCGGGTACTTTATTGCTTCTTGGCTTCGCCCAACTTAGCACCATGTCGCGGATCGTCTGCCGGATTGACGTACTTAATCTCCCAGGGGCCAGTGCCGTGTAATTGGATCACCGTCTCGCCCTTGGCCATCGCGTAGTGATGCACTGTAGGTTCCAGGTACGCGAAGCTTCCAGGGGCAAATTCGTTCATCTTTCCTGCATCGAAGCTGTCACCCATGCCTACCTTAAACGCTCCCGAGATCACCGTCACGTGCTCGCGACGAAGATGGTGGTGCGGCGGGATCTTGTATCCATCCGGCATCTTCAAACGCATTGTGTAGGCCCCCGGCGCCATTGGATTGCCTTCTAGAACGGACAATTCAGCTCCGGGAGGTAGCGCATTCGGGGCTGCACCCCAGTGGATCGCATCCGGTGTATACGTTTTTACATGCTCGGCTGATTTCTGAGCGACAAGAGTCAACACAGCAGTAAACAAGAGCATCATCGTTCCAATTCGCCTCATCGTCCACCTCCAGAATGGTTCTATTCTAAAGCCGGGGGAGAATTGTTTACAGTAAGTTCGCAGAGGTACGTGGGCCATCTTTATGGCCTCAGTCTCTTTGCCGTCTTCTTTTCGTGATCCAAAACTGAATTTGTTTTCCGCACGTCGAGTGGAAACCGTCAGTAACTGCGTACGCCCGAGCAGCCTGTTGGTGCATCCAATCTAGGATGACGCTAAAGCGGGAGCGAAATATCAGGAGGCTTACGGTCCACCAAGCCTTGGCAGCAGAAGCGGGCTGGGTGAGCACCGTATCGTTGCGCATAACACACCTCATCACGACCACGACGCTCCGGAACCTACAAATGGCGCTCCTCAGATATTGTCGCTGGGGACTAGTCGAGCGAAAGACCAGCGGCTATTCGAGAGAGTTCCTGTACCTGATCAGTGCAAAAGGCCAACTTCGTTTGAAATGGTTGAGGACTCATGCCATTTAAAAATCGTGAAAAATATCTGGAATACCAGCGCAGCTATTATAAAAAGAGCAAGGGCAATCCCGCATCAATTCATGGATCGAATAGCGAAGATATTTCTAATTTGGGGTTAACCGCGGGATTGAATAGGAATGTATTAAATCCCAAATCTAGTGTTCAGTCCCCATCTAAAAAGCAAGATGTTAACCTCGACCCTTAATCGTTCAATCCCGAAATCCTCAATCCCGACAGGTGCGCCGTTTCCCCTTAATCCCGTCAAACCCGCCCGTAATAGAATTCCCGAGGAACATGTCGACAGAGGGTCTGCAAATGCCCATGCCGCAATCACATGCCGGTTTGGTCTGACCAAATTGCCGAAAATACCCGAAAGCATGTCGAGGAACTTAAAAAAGACGGATGGGAAGTTGATGACGTTGGGAATGCGCGAAGAATTATTAAGGACCAAAATTATTAAACAAGTTTCGACTTTCTCCGAATCACGTCCGGCTCTTCGCATCGCGGCCCCAGTATTAGGATTACCGCCCGAGCTGGCCAAAATCGGCTGGAGGGGTTTCGGCACAGGACAGGATACTGGGAGAACCGGGTTTTGCGCTGCCCTTACAATGCCGCGAACGGCTGCTACCCATCCTTTTTAGACTCGCCTGACGATTGCTGCCACCAACGCTGGTCATGCGTCGGAACGGCGCTCTTTCTCGGCTTGTACTCACGGATGAATTCCCGAGAGGTAGATGGGGTCAAATTCCACTCTGCCCCGGCCAATGATTCCGCAACAAACCGAACCTGGCTGCCGGGTTTCCGCAGCCACTTGGGATCCATGCCTGTCTCTCTTACCCGATCTTGATGTTTCAGTAAGTACTCGCGTTGTTCGCGGAAATTATCGGACAGGCGGCGGGCGAAACCAACCAATTGCTCCGCCACTTTCACGTCGCTGGTGACAATCCTATTGATTTCCGGAAACGTCATCAAAGCTTCCTGCAGCCAATCTGCAACCGAGGGAAGTAAATCCTTAGTGCCGGGTGCCACTTTCCTCTTAGAAGCTTGGCCCGCAGATCGACGCAGCTTTTTGTCGGTTTCGTCCCGAGCATGAGGTAAGAATTCACGCTCAATCTCCTTCTGCAGATAATTGTCTGCTCCCAACTCGATCTTCACTGCCTGAGATTCACGCCGACGATGCTCTTCCACGTGCTTTATCAGCGGTAAGAAATCCTTAAACTCTTGCGCGCAAATCGGGCATCTCCGCCAAGCTAGCTTCTCTGCCTTCTTGGCAGCCTTTTCTTCTTGATTCTGCATTAGTTAATGCCTTTCCTGCTCCGACCCCTTCTTGGCTGAATGCCCATAGGTAGAGGCCAAAACACAAGGAAACCTCGATGACTAACGATCAATACCAGCACGCAACGGCTCGGAAAAGTGAGGATAAGGCCGCAGGGGCAATGCTTCAACCGGCTTTTTTCTCCGGAGTCGCAGGCTTAGGCGTCGCTGAAAACAATGTAAACGTCAACGTTGGGAGATATTGAAATGGACAAAATTCCATGTTTTTTGTGCGGCACGCTGTTAGGTGTGCGCACAGATAAAAACGGCAAGCTTTACCTGATTTGTGATTCTTGCGGTTCCCAGCATTTCGTCAGGCGCCAACACGGTATGGAGCGCCTTAAAGAAATGGGGCGGTACTTTCCACAGCAGACCGCCCAACTGGCGGCACGCATGGAATCACTGCTCCAGGTGCAAGCACGGCTCAACGAAATCGACGCATTGAAGAAAGAGATCCAAAAGCTCGAACTAGCGGCGGGTCATATCTTCCGCGACCAAGAGAAGGTGCGGGCTCGCGATGCCGTGCAGAAACGTGTCGATGCCCTCCTGGCCGAACTGGAAAGGACGGCTGAAGACATTCATGAGGAGCCCGGACTCAAGAAGACGGTAGCAACTTAAGTTTCTCGCACACCGCCGAGCAAATGGATATACTTCCCATCCCGGAAAAGCAACGAGAGCCAAGCCAGTCAGGAGGCTGGCAAAAAGATATGGCTCGTCGTCGCTATCAGAATGGCTGTATCCGTAAACGCGGCAAGCGCAATCCGGTTTGGGAGCTACTGTGGTGGGAAGACTTCATCAAGGAAGATGGCAGTGTCGGACGACGCCTGGCGTCCAAAACGCTGGGAGCGGTCCGGGACTTGACTCGAAGACAAGCCAAAAAGCTTGCCGAGGAGCATTTGCGACCTTTGAATCTGGGTCGCGTAATGCCTCTTTCGACCGTCACCCTGGGGGATTTCGTGAAACAGCAGTTTGTCCCCAATGTCTTCCCGGTGCTGAAACTCTCAACCCAGGATCGCTATCGCCGCACCTTGGACAACCACATTTTGCCCGCTCTAGGTGCTCGTCGCCTCTGCGATATGGGGACACTGGACCTGCAGCGGTTCATACTGCAGAAAGCCGACACTGGCCTGAGTTGGGCCTGTGTCGATCACTATCGGCATTTGCTGTCGAAGATCTTTTCGACGGCGAAGAAATGGAGCTACTACTCGGGCGAAAATCCGGCCGCCGGAGTGGAACTGCCGGAGAAGAAGTCGGTTCGAGAGAAGCATGTCCTAACACCCGAACAGATTTCCCAACTTTTAAGCGTTCTTGGCGAACCTGTACGAACCATGTTTTTGCTGGCGATTTTACAGGTCTGCGCGTGGGAGAAATTCTCGGCCTACGCTGGAAGGACTTAGACTTCGGCTCCGGACAACTGCGGGTGGAACAAGCCTGCTATCGGGGCCGCGTCGGTTCTCCCAAGACGCAAGGCAGCAAACGGTGTCTGCCTCTTCCCCTTGCTCTGGTGGATTGCTTGGTTCAGTATCGCGTGCAGGGTATTCGAAGCGAACCGGACGATCTTCTTTTTCAGACGGCCAACGGCAATGCCATGAGCGACACCAATCTGCTCCATCGTCACCTGAAGCCTGCCGGTCAACAAATCGGAGCGACCTGGCTGAACTGGCACACCTTGAGACGCACGCACGCCACGCTGTTGCAAATGGCGGGCGGCTCTCTCAAGGATGCCCAGGCACAGCTCGGCCACTCCAAACTTTCAACCACGCTGGAGCTTTACACCCTACCCATCCCCTCTCAGCAACGGGCAGCAGTCGAAAAACTTTGCCAGGTTTTGTTGACGAATGTTGACGAGAAGAAACAACTCGCGACAGAACTGCCGATCGCTGCCCAGCAGATTCAGTGAGATACATGGTAGGCACGTGGGGACTCGAACCCCAGACCTCTACCGTGTCAAGGTAGCGCTCTAACCAACTGAGCTACGCGCCTACGATTAGGCACTATTGTAATGGCCAGAATGATGGGCGGCAACGGCAGCGTGGGCCGCAACATCACAGTTGCCTACCCCGCTTTAGATTCCATCCTTCTGAAATTCCATCCCGAGACCGACCGTTCGCTCTGGCAGCGGCTGCTTGGTCTGCTTGATTTGCATTCCGTCGTGGCCAACATAGACAATCTCTTTTGTGAATACGCCCGGCAAGTCCCGACCACCGAAGGAACTGGTTGGTCCTTTTCAGCCTGGGACCATGGTCGTGCTCACCCTGGGGGCGCCGCGCGAAAAGTTTTGGGGGATAATTCTCGCTCTCACTGCGGAAGGACTCAGCCTGCGGGGCATCGAACTAGCCTCGTTCGAAGATTTTGTTGTCATGGTGAGAGATGGCGAACGATCGTCTCCCGGCGTCGTATTTTTTCCAATGCATCGCGTGGAACGCATGGAAATGGATTTGCCGGATGGCTCCATCCCTTCGCTTTCGCAACGGTTTGCTGCCAAGACAGGCGTGGATCCGGCGGTTCTGTTGTGCGCGGAATACCTGACAAAGGGTGGTCCCAAAGGGGACCCGGCGTGAAACTCTCTACCCTGTTGACCGCTCCCAACCAACTCACGCTGGTGCGCATGCTGTTTCTTCCTTTCATCATCATCAACCTGCTGAATCATCATTATTCCTGGGCCTTGGGACTTTTTGTGGCGGCAGGAATTAGCGACGGCCTCGACGGCGTGCTGGCTCGGAAACTTAAGCAGCAGACCATGCTTGGCCAGTATCTCGATCCCATCGCCGACAAACTGCTGATGAGCACGATGTTCCTAGTGCTTTCGATTCTGCACAACATTCCATGGAAGTTCACCGTGCTGGTGTTCAGCCGAGACATTTCCATCCTGGCGGTCAGCGCTGTGCTGTATGCGATTGCCGGGTTACGCGACTTTCGTCCCAGCATTTTTGGCAAAGCAAACACCTTTGCCCAGGTGACCGCGGTATTCTTTGTGCTCCTGTTTGACTTGGAGCCATTGCGATGGGTTTGGATCGCGCGGACAGTTTTTTTGCGGGCGGTGTTCGCCTTCACCATCATCTCAGCCGTGCACTATCTTTTTCTTGTCCAGAAGCGATTGCGCGATCATGGTCAGGCCCAGGGGCAACTTCCTTCCGCACCTCCAGCCTCAGCCAGTCACCGCATTTGACCCCTTTTCTTACGTACCCCTAGAATGAACGATTCGCTTTCGCAGTGCTGCTTGTGCATGGCTCTCCACCTCTACAACACGCTCTCCGGCAAGATTGAGGAATTTCGGCCGCTGGAGGACAACGAGGTCCGCATGTATGCGTGCGGACTCACGGTTTATGACTATGGGCATATCGGAAATTTTCGTACGTTTATTGCCATAGATGTGCTCCACCGTTTTCTCGTCCAAAGCGGATACCAAGTACGACACGTGATGAACATCACCGACGTGGATGACAAAATCATTCGCAATTCATCTCGCGCTGCGATACCGGTGAAGGAATACACGGCCAAGTTTGAGCGGGCATTTCTGGAAGACACAATCACTGTGAACATTGAACAGCCCATCTTTGTGCGCGCCACCGACCACATCCAGGAGATGGCGAAATTTATTGCTGAACTTGAAAGCAAGGGTTTTGCTTACCGCACGGAGGATGGTTCCTATTATTTCCGCATCGCCAAATTCCCCAATTACGGGAAACTTTCGAAGCGAGATTTCGCCGGCATGGAAGATGGCGCCCGCGTCGACGTGGACGAATACGAGAAGGACAACGCGCGCGACTTCGCACTGTGGAAATCGCCAAAACCAGGCGAAGCATTCTGGGACACACCCATTGGGCGCGGGCGCCCCGGTTGGCACATCGAGTGCTCGGTGATGTCCATGGAGACCTTGGGAGAAAGTTTCGACTTACACGCCGGCGGCGAAGACCTGATTTTCCCGCATCACGAAAACGAAATCGCGCAATCTGAGGCACTCACCGGCAAGCCATTTGCCCATTTTTGGTTTCACGCGCGATTTCTGCTGGTCGAAGGCGAAAAGATGTCCAAAAGCCTGGGCAATTTTTTTACCTTGCGCGACCTGGTTTTGAAGGGACATAAGCCTTCATCAATTCGTTATTTATTGTCTTCGGTCCCATATCGCAACCAGCTCAACTTTACTTTCGACGGCCTAAAACAGGCAGCCACCTCGGTGGAGCGCTTGCGCAATTTCTGGCTGCGGCTCACGGCTGCCAATTTCTCCGAGGGCGCGACTGCGACCATCGTGCAACTTGCCCTCGAGACAGTTCAACGCATGAAGAGCGCGCTCGAAGACGACCTCAACACCGCACAGGCGCAAGCCGCCATCTTTGACATGGTGCGCAAGGCAAATGCCGCAATTGACAATGGTGAGATCCGCAAGGACGACGTCGCACCGCTGCTGGCCGCGATGGACAAATTCGAGGAGATTTTTGCGGTCCTTAAAGACGACGACGTGCCTAAGATGAAGAGTATTCTCGAATGGGCGAAGTCGGCGGGTCGCGAGCAGGACATCAGCAACGAACTGCTGGAGATTGTTCAGTCCGGTGCCCTGAGCTCGGAGCAAGTAAACCATAAAGTCGCGGAGATGGAGCAAGCGCGCCGGGCGCGCAATTTTTCCAAGTCGGATGCTATCCGCGCCGAACTTGCCGCCGCTGGGATCATTGTCGAGAACACGAAAGACGGCGTTCGCTGGAAGCGGAAGTGAGCATATATGGGCATAGATCCGTCGTTTGGCTCAGAATGACACGACTTTATGACCTGCAAGCTGAGGCCCCATGAAATCCCTCGATGAATATCTTCATGACGCCGAGCAGGCCCATGGCCACCTTTGCGCGGGGCAGATTCTCGGTGTGCGCATGGCAATGCTCGGGTTGGAGAAATTGGGCATTGATGATCCTCGCGGTAAAGACCGCAAGCGCCTCGTCACCTTCGTCGAAATCGACCGTTGCGCCACTGACGCTGTTGCCGTCGTCACTGGCTGCCGCCTGGGGAAGCGTGCCCTGAAGTTTCGCGATTGGGGAAAGGTGGCGGCTACATTCGTGGACGTCAGTACAGGCAAGGCGATTCGCGTGGCTGCCAAGGAGTCGTCAAGAACTTTGGCGCGCCAGATACATCCGGAAATTGAGAATAAGAATCAGCAGCAGATGGCGGCATATCGCGAAATTGCGGATGACGATCTATTTTCGACGCAGTGGGTAAAAGTGGAATTGCCGCCAGAAGAGTTTCCGGGATACAAGGGTGACCGGGTTGTGTGTGAGGTTTGCGGGGAAGGAATTAATTTCCGCCGTGAAGTCCGTCGCGACGGTAGAGTACTCTGCCGGGCCTGCGCGGGCACAGCAGGCTGCTATTACCAACTGGCCTAGCAGGCGCTCGACGACCAACCGCCACGACTTCATTCAATTACAAGAAAAGCGCAGATCCTAGTGGACACCCGCGTCCACGCTGCCATGCGCATGCACTTCAGCGCGCGGACGGCGCAGCACCGGAGTATGGTTCACGGTTCTGGTCGAAGGATGCCGGTGTCCGGAGTGGCAGCCGTGTTTCTTTGCCTGTCCCGGGGGCACGTCACAGTCGCCCCAACCGGTTTTGCGACCGTGACTCCAGCCGGGAGGCCGGCGGTCGTGATCGTCGCGGTCGCCGTCTCTATCAAAATCCCGATCGTGGCCGGCGTTGTGCCCCACATGATGCGGTGACTTATCACGATCATGATCAGCATCATGGTCTCGCAATTCCTTGCGGTCATCGCGGTCATGATCTTTATCGCGGCCTCGACCCTGCGCCGACGCAGGAATAGCTAGCATCAAGCCAAGCATTATCAATGATGCAATCCAAAAGTGTTTGCTCATGGGCCCTCTTTGTCAGAGTATATTTTTGAAGCCTTCGCCAATGAGTACAAGTAACTAAAGTGCACCCAGAGCGTTAGATAGGGACAACGCACATGGCAGGTTACCCGCACTGAAGCGAATAGAGACAGCCTAGACCTCCTGCCGGATGCGACCTTCCTTGGTCCCCCTCGACGCCCCCACGCCCCGCACGATAAGCTAGATGGTTTTCTAGTGGAGGCCGGAAGCATGCGCGAGGCTGTCCAACGGCTGTGGCCGGAGATTCAGTGGATCAAGGACGCACGATTGCGAGAGCAGGTCACCGAGACCTGGATCAAGGCGCTTGAGCGCAGTCCGCTGAAGGCCGATGACCTCAACCATATTCCGTTCACGCTGCTGGTGCCTAATTGTCCAATTACATTCATGGAACATAAGCGTTGTGTGGTGCACATCGCGCGTCATAGCGCCGAGGCCATGCAGGAATTCATGGGACGTTCCCTGCCAATCGATATGGATACAGTGATTGCGGGTGCAATCCTCGCCGACGTGGGCAAGTTGCTGGAGTACGAACTTGGCCCCGACGGAAAGAGCCGGCAGAGTGAGCGCGGCGAGGCACTGCGTCATCCTTTTACCGGCGTCGCATTGGCGCTGGAGTGCGGCGTGCCCGACGCGGTCTGCCACATCATCGCCGCGCACGCCGCCGAGGGCGATCTGATGAAGCGCACTACTGAGGCTTACATCGTCCACCATGCCGATTTCATGGCATTTTTGCCTTTTAAGAATCCTAGAAACATAAAAGGGAAATGAGCCAGGGGAAGACTTGTCGGGTATGAAACCAATTTCTGGGTCGAAAGATACGGTCACGGCAAAGATGGCGCGCTGGGTGGCGGTGCTCGACTACAAACAAGTCTCTCAAGACGCGGTGTATCAAGCGAAGCGGTTTCTGTTGGATTCAGTAGGCTGTGCCCTTGGGGGGTACCAGCAGCACGATGTGAAGATTGCGCTCGAAGTGCTCGACGAAATCGCCGGAAACGGCCCGGCGACCGTGATTGGCACAGGAAAGAAGATGGATCCGGTCTCGGCTTCGCTGGCTAATGCGCTGATGATCCGCTGCATGGACTACAACGATATTTATTGGAAGCAGGATCCTTCGCATCCATCCGATATTTTCCCTGCGGCACTTGCTTGTTGTGAACGCGCGAAGAGCGATGGAAAAGAGTTGATCGCCGGTCTGGTGCTGGGGCATGAATTTGAAATGCGTTTTTGCGAGGCGGCGTTTCCGGGTATCCGTGAGCGGGGCTGGCATCACGCCACGCTGACGGCATTTGTTTCACCGATCGTCGCGGGACGGGCGCTGCACCTTGGATGGGAGCAGATCCAGCATGCCATTGGAATCTCGGCCAGCCGTCACGCCACGCTGGGCGCGGTCACCGCGGGCAAGCTCACCATGATGAAAAATACCGTAGATCCGATGGCGACGCAAAGCGGTGTCCTGGCAGCGCTCCTGGCTGAGAAAGGCTACACCGGGCCCGAACACGTAGTGGATGGGAAAGAAGGACTGGCGCACTGTCTTGGCCCAGAGTGGAAACTCAATGTGCTCACTGATGGGCTTGGTGACTCGTGGCGCATTACCCAATGTGGAATGAAAGCGTTCCCCACGGAAGCGTTGACACATACGCCCATTTCCGCAGTACTCGACTTGGTAAAGCAGAACGACCTGCAGCCAGATAACGTGGAGAAGATTCAGATCCGGTCGCTGGCGCGTGCGGCCGATATACTTTCCGATCCCAGCAAATACGATCCACGCAGTAAAGAAACGGCGGACCATTCGCTGCCTTATGTGATCGCGGCGGCGCTGGCAGAAAGACAAGTCACGCCCGGGCAGTTCACCATGGAAAAGATCATGGACCCTAAGATCCGCGCCCAACTTCAGAAGGTGGAAGTGGTGGCGGATCCAGAGATCGAAAAGGTTTTCCCGGCACTGCAGCGTGTCATCGTAAATATCATGACTACGGACGGGCGGTCGTTCAGCAAGCAACTTGATTATCCAAAAGGCGACCCGCGTAATCCGCTGACCGATCAAGAAATTGAAGAGAAGTTCGCCGCGCTAGCGGGAGGCGTGCTGTCGCCCACCGCTGAGAAGAAGGTGAAGGATGCTATTTGGAACCTTGAGAAAGTCGACTCGGTGAGCAATCTCATGGGGCTGCTGAAGGCGGATGTGCGAGCGAAGAAGACTCGCACGAATCCCAAGAAGAAGTGAGTTGATTATGGGCCAGACTATTGTTGAAAAGATCGCGCAATCGCATCTGAGCGAGGGTCCAAAGCGGCCCTTGCGCACGGGAGACTTCGTCTCGATTCGACCGCATCATGTAATGACCCACGACAACACTTCGGCGGTGATCAAGAAATTCCAGGGCATCGGCGCGAAGAAGATTCACGATCCCAAACAGCTTGTTTTTGCACTCGATCACGACATTCAAAACAAAGACGAATCTAACCAGGCCAAATATCGCGCCATAGAGGCATTCGCCAAGCAGCACGGAGTTGATTTCTATCCCGCAGGCTCGGGCATTGGTCACCAGATCATGGTGGAGCGCGGATATGCAGTACCGGGATCTTTCGTAGTGGCTTCGGACTCGCATTCGAATATGTATGGGGCCATTGGTGCCGTGGGCACCCCAATTGTTCGCACTGACGCGGCAGCCGTCTGGGCAACCGGAGAGTTCTGGTGGCAGATACCGCGGTCCGTCCAGGTGGTGCTCGAAGGGCGACTGCCTGACGGAGCAACCGGGAAAGACATCATCATCACTTTGTGCGGTCTCTACAACCACGATGAGGTGCTGAACTCGGCAGTCGAGTTCACTGGACCGGGAGTAGCCAGCCTGTCGATGGATGCGCGGCTCTCCATCTCGAACATGACGACCGAGTGGGGACCGCTGGTGGGCTGGTTCCCAATGGACGAAATCACGATTGAATATCTTAAAGGTGTGAAGCGGCGCTTGGCAGCGATGGGAATCGAACGCTTCACCGATAAGGACGTCGAGAACTGGCAAAAGAATCCGCCGCGGCCGGATTCGGATGCAGTGTATGCCGCCCGCATTGTGCTTAATCTTCGGGATGTTACGCCGCACGTCTCGGGCCCCGACACCGTTCAGGTGATGGAGTCGTTGGCGGCGATGGAAAAGAAGAAGATCACGATTCAGAAGGCTTACTTGCTTTCGTGCGTGAACTCGCGACTCGAGGACTTGGCGGCGGCGGCAGAAGTTGTGAAAGGGAAAAAGGTCGCGCCGGGAGTGGAGTTTTATTTGGGCGCTGCCAGCAAATGGGTGCAAGAGGAGGCTGAGAAGCATGGCATCTGGCAGACGCTGCTGGCTGCAGGTGCCCATCCGCTTCCCGCGGGTTGCGGGCCTTGCATCGGTCTCGGTGTGGGTCTGCTAGAGCCAGGCGAAGTTGGTATCTCGGCGACCAACCGTAATTTCAAAGGGCGCATGGGATCGCGCGATGCACGGTGTTATCTCGCCAGTCCGGAGGTCGTGGCCGCGTCCGCGGTGGCTGGTTACATTCGCGGCCCGCACGAACTGGGGGATCACGCACCGCAACGGAGCTACACGGAATTTGCAGCGGACGGCGGCACAGCAGCAGAGAAAGTTGAGATTTTGAGGGGATTTCCTGAGCGCCTGAAGGGCCGATTGGTCTTCATGCCACAGGACAACGTCAACACCGATGCGATTTACGGCAAGGACTACACGTACCGCGACGATGTAACACCGGAAATGATGGCCAAGGTCGTGATGGAAAATTATGATCCACAATTTGCCGAGCGTACCCGCGCAGGTGATGTGATCGTGAGCTGCTATAACTTCGGCACTGGGTCCAGTCGTGAGCAGGCAGTGACGGCGCTGAAAGCCAAGGGAATTCCGCTGGTGATTGCGGGGAGCTTTTCTCAGACCTATTTGCGCAACGCCTTTAATAATGGATTCCTTTGTATAGAAGTTCCGGAGTTGGTAAAGCGGTTGCGCGAGCAGTTCCCTGGAGAGATCGCAGGTAAAGAGAAGACCATTATTCCTGGAGATGAGATCGACATTGATTTCACTTCGAGCACGATCTCATGGCGCGACGAGAAGTTTTCATTCCCGGCTTTGGGAAGCGTGCCGCAATCGCTGGTGATCGCCCACGGGGTGGAGAATCTGGTAGCTCGGCGGTTGGGCTTGGGATAAGTCGCGGGCAAGGACACCCACGCAGACGTGCGCAATTCTAAAAGCACTGAGTAAGGAGACTAACGCATTCATGGCGAAACATACGGTAGTCACGATGCCGGGGGATGGAATCGGCAATCAGGTTCTGCCCGAGGCATTGCGGGTATTGAAGGCGGTGGGATTTGATGCCGAGTACGTTCACGCGGACATCGGCTGGGAGTGCTGGATCAACGAAGGCAACGCGCTACCGCAACGGACCATCGACTTGCTGGCAAAGCACAAGCTGGGTCTGTTTGGCGCGATCACTTCCAAGCCGAAGAAAGAGGCCGATGAAGAATTAAAGCCGGAACTGCGTGGCAAGGGCTATTCATATTTCAGTCCCATCGTGTCTATGCGGCAGAAATTTAATCTTGATACCTGCGTTCGTCCCTGCATTGCGTTTCCCGGCAATCCGCTGAATTTTATTCGCAAGAAGCCAGACGGGGGCTTTGAAGAGCCATTTGTTAATGTGGTTGTATTTCGGCAGAATACGGAAGGACTCTATGCTGGCGTGGAGTGGACGAATCCGCCGGATGGAGTGCGTACCGCGCTGGCAACGCATCCCAAATTCAAGCCATTTTCCAGCACTCCTGGACCAGACCTCGCAATGTCAGTACGGATTATCACGCGCAATGCGGCGCGCAAAATCAGCAAGGCTGGGTTCGAGTGGGCCAACAAGTTTGGCTACAAGTCAGTGACGATTTGTGAAAAGCCGAACGTGCTGCGTGAAACCTCGGGCATGATGGAAGACGAAGCCAAGAACGTGGCAAAAGAGTATCCAGGGATTGCGCTGTGGTCCACCAACATTGATGCGCAAACCATGTGGCTAACCAAGAATCCTGAGGACTATGGAGTGGTGGTGGCGTCGAATTTGTTTGGGGACGTGATTTCGGATGCATTCGCGGGATTGGTTGGAGGGCTGGGGTTTGCTGCGTCGGGCAACATCGGCGACGAGGTGGCGGTGTTTGAGCCCACGCATGGATCTGCGCCCAAATATGCGGAGTTGAATCCTCCGATCGTGAATCCGATCGCAATGCTTCTGTCGGCGGTCATGATGCTGGAGCATGTCGGCGAAATGGAAAAGGCGAAACGGATTCGGGACGCGATTGCGGCAGTCGTAAAGGAAGGGAAAGTACGAACATACGACATGATGCGGATTCCGGGAGGCGCAAAGTCGATCAGCAAAGGCGCGGCGAGCACGACGCAGATGACGGATGCGATTCTGAAGAAATTGAAGTAGGCGGGCTTCAGAACAGGCTTCACGGAAGGATTCAGCATGAGCGGCGCTAAGGAAAAAAGAACGGCGCAGGCGGCCGAAGCTGGACACTGGGGCAAGGATGTCCGCTCCGACCTGCACGTGTCGCTCGAGCCGAGCGATTCCGGTGGCCTGGAAATTACTCTCGAATCTCGCGTCTCGGCGTATTACGGAACATCCATTCTGGCGCAGACGCGGCAGGTGTTGGAAACGTTGGGGGTGAAACATGCTCGAGTCGCGATCCATGATGAAGGCGCGTTGCCGTTCGTGATCTCATCGCGCATCGAGACCGCAGTCAAGCGAGCTGGACTGGGCTCAGGGAAAAAGGCCATGCCCGAAAAAGTGGCATTACCCGCTAGTTCGGCTCGTGATCGCTTGCGACGCTCCCGGCTGTATTTGCCTGGATCGGAACCCAAATACTTCATCAATGCCAGTCTTCATCAGCCGGACGCGATCATTCTCGATCTGGAAGATTCGGTCCATCACGCGGAGAAAGATGCGGCACGAATCCTGGTGCGGAACGCACTGCGGGCAGTCGATTTTGGCGACTGTGAGCGTATGTTGCGCATTAACCAGTTGCCGCTGGGGCTTGAGGATTTGGTGGAATTAATTCCGGAGCAGCCGGACTTGGTGTTGGTGCCGAAAGTGGAGCATCCGGGACAAATCGCGGAAGTGGATCGCATGATCGGTGAACTTAAAGCGCGTCAGGATATCAATCGCGCGATCTGGTTGATGCCAATTATCGAGTCGGCGCTTGGTATCGAGAATGCATTCGCTATCGTCGCGGCAAGTCCAAATGTGGTCGCGCTTACGATCGGACTTGAGGATTACACCGCTGATTTGGGGGTGGCGAGGACTGTGGACGGACGAGAATCGCTGTACGCGCGGTCGCGAATCGTGAACGCTTCGCGGGCGGCGGGAGTTCAGGCGATTGATTCTGTGTTTAGTGACGTAGCCGATACGGAAGCATTGCGGCAGTGGGGAGAAAATTCCCGCGCGCTAGGATTTGAAGGGATGGGATGTATTCATCCTTCGCAAATACCTGTGGTGCACGCGGCATTTTCGCCGTCCCCAGCAGAAGTTGAGAAGGCGGAGAAGATTGTTGCGGCATTCGAAGAGGCGCAGCAGCGTGGGCTGGGGGTGGTGAGTCTGGGATCGAAGATGATCGACCCTCCGGTGGTGCAGCGGGCGCAGAAACTGGTGACGCGCGCGAAAGCCACGAAGCAGTAGGCAGCGGGGCAAATCAGGAACGAAATGAGCGAGAGAGTCGAACTGGCCCACAATGCGGCGGGACGCAAAGTCCCCAGCGTAGTGAATGGCAGGCCGCAGATTCCTTATCTCGGAGTTGGAAAATATCAAGTACGCGGGCGCAAAGCGGCGCCACCCCTGCGGTCGAATAAAGATTATCCCGACAACGGCGATAAGCGACTGCCTGATTTGACAACGGCACTCAAGAAGGGCGGGCTGCGCGACGGCATGGTGATTTCTAATCATCATCATCTGCGGGATGGTGACCGCGTCGCGCTGATGGCGCTTGAGGCAGCGGCAAAGCTCGGAATAAGAGATTTGACCTGGTTTCCCAGCGCATCCTTTCCTTCGCAGAAGAGTGCAATTGATTTAATGCAGTCGGGCGTTATTCACCACATCGAAGGCAGCATGAATGGGCCTCTTGGCGACTATTGCAGCCAAGGAAAAATGCGCGGCACGGGTGTGCTGCGATCGCACGGCGGACGTTGGCAAGCAATTCAGGATGGTGAGGTGCACATCGATATTGCGATCATCGCCGCACCTACAGCGGACGCTTTCGGCAACGCAGACGGCTCGCACGGGAAGTCGGCCTGCGGCTCGCTAGGCTTCGCGCTTGCGGATTCGATGTATGCCGACACCGTGATCGTAGTCACCGACAACCTGGTCCCGTTCCCCTGCATTCCCTGGCAGATTCAAGGTAATAACGTGGATTACGTTGTAGAAGTGGACTCGATCGGCGATCCGGCAAAGATCGTTTCTGGCACCACACAAATCACCCGCTCTCCCGATCGATTGCGGATTGCGGAACTGGTGGCGCGGTTTATGCGCGAGGCGGGAATCATGCGTAATGGATTTTCGTTCCAGGCGGGCGCGGGAGGCATTGCGCTGGCGTTCGTCGATTACCTTCGTCGCATGATGAAAGAAGATGGCGTGAAGGCGCGCTTTGTGCGCGGCGGGTCCACACGATATCTGGTGGAGATGCTGCACGAGGGATTGACCGACTACATCCTTGACGGGCAAACGTTTGATCTGGATGCGGTGAAGTCGATTGCCAGCGATCCGCGGCACGTGCCGACGTCGCCGTTTACTTCATACAACTATCATGGGAAAGGGAATTTTGCGTCCATGGTGGACGCGGTTGTGCTTGGCGCTACCGAAGTGGACGTGAACTTTAACGGAAATGTGGTAACGCACTCCGATGGTCGTTTGCTGCATGGCATTGGGGGATGGCAGAACTGTTTATTTGCTAAATGCACGATCCTGGCGGTACCGTCCTTCCGCGATCGGATTCCGGTGATCGTGGATGAAGTGACGACCCTCACCGGGCCGGGAGAATTGATTGATGTAGTTGTCACAGAACGCGGGATCGCGATCAATCCCCAGCGGCAGGATTTGCTGGACGCGGTGAAGGGTTCAAACCTGCCCGTGCGATCAATTCAGGAGATCAAGGCGGAAGTAGAGCAAATCTGCGGCGGCAGACCGGCAAAGCCAAAGCTGGGAGATCGACCTGTGGCGGTGGTGAAATGGGTGGATGGGAGGGTTCTGGACACGGTTTGGCAGGTTGGATAAAGAAGCTTGCATGTGTGCCAGCAGCGGCGATAATTTGAAGCGTTGAATCTTGGCATTGAATCTTTTTGTTGTACCGGCTTCAAAATGTAAGGAGGTTTCATGTCGCAAGCTATTCCAGAGAAATATCAAGACCTGTTTAAAAAGAAGGCATTCGCCAGCCTCGGTACAATCATGCCGGACGGGCGGCCGCAGGTGACGCCAGTGTGGGTGGACTATGACGGCCAACATGTGATCTTCAATTCCGCAAGAGGCCGGCAGAAAGATCGTAATGTGCGGCGCGATCCCAATGTGGCGCTGGCTATCATGGACCCCGATAATCCTTATCGCTATGTTGAAATTCGTGGCAAGGTACAAGAGATTACCGAGCAGGGCGCCAACGAGCACATCGACAAGATGGCCAAGAAGTATTTGGGCGTAGACAAGTATCCCTATGGTCAGCCAGGCGAAGTACGGGTGTTGTACAAAATCAAACCTGAGCACACGACCACTATGGGATAGCTGCGACTGCGGGACCGCCCCTGCTGAGTGCCGATTGGAGTTCGTTTTCGCAATCTGAGGATATTCTTTTCCTTTGTTTCTCTCATTCTCGAGGAGTTACTCATTCGCACTTACAAGCTGTGCCTGCTCGGTGTGGGGAACGTGAATCGCACGCTATTGCGGCTTCTGCGCTCACGAGAGCAGGAACTTCGAGAGCAATATGGGATTGCCTGGAAGATTACAGGCGTGGCCTCACGAAGGTTGGGGTGGATCGCAAATGGTGAGGGCCTGCCAACGCTGCCGGCCGCAGACGGATCGGCGTTCGAAGACAACGGCAGTAAGCTGAACGGTGTTCGGGAGTGGCTTCGCGCGGCGGAGGCGGATGTTCTCTTCGAAGCAACTTCGTTGAACGTCGAGAATGGGCAGCCTGCCATTGAGCATATACGCTCCGCTCTCGAATGCGGAGCACACGCCATTACCGCAAACAAGGGTCCGATTGTTTTCGCTTATGATGAATTGCGCGACCTCGCTGCAGCCCAGGGCAAACGTTTTTTATTCGAGTCCACGGTGATGGACGGAGCGCCAATCTTTTCTTTGTTTCGTGAGCATTTGCCAACCGTCCATCTACGCGGATTCCGCGGCATCCTCAACTCCACGACGAACTTAATCCTCAGTGGAATGGAAGAGGGGTTGAGCTTTGAGCAGGCGCTACAGAAAGCACAAAACATCGGCGTCGCGGAAACCGATGCCAGTCACGATATTGATGGATGGGATGCTGCGGTTAAAGTTGCGGCGCTGGTTACGGTGCTGATGGGCGTGCGGCTCCGGCCGGGAGATGTCGATCGCGAGGGAATTCGCGGGCTCACGGCCGAAGCTGTCTTTACCGCACGCGCGGCGGGCACTCCATATAAACTCGTTTGCCATGCTAAGCGTACAACCGGGGGAATTAGCGCAACAGTGGGCCCCGAACAAGTGCCTTTAAGTGACCCGCTGGCATGGGTTGCGGGGACATCATCAATTGTATGTTTTGAAACTGATATGTTTCCCGGTCTGATCATCAGGGAAGATAATCCGGGACTGGATACCACAGCATATGGAATGTTGGCAGATTTCATGAAGGCAGTGAGTTATAAAGGCAGCGAGCAGTGAGCAATGACCTTTAAGTTTAACAAGATCGTTCAGCCGCCTCATGCGTGTCAGTTTGTAGAATCCCAGGAACCTAATGGCGATTACGCAGAATGAAGCAACCAGTTCGCTCGATCTCATGTGGATTCGCGGCCAATTCCCTTCTCTGGCACAGACCGTAAACGGGCATCCGGTGGCATTCCTCGATGGCCCGGGCGGGACACAGGTACCGCAGCGGGTGATAGATGCCATAGGCGGTTACCTGGCGCGCGACAATGCCAACACGGCCGGAGCCTATCCAACCAGTCGGCGCACCGATGCCATGATTTCCGGAGCCCGCGCCGCCATGGCAGATTTTTTCAATTGCGATCCAGATGAAGTCATCTTCGGCCAAAACATGACCGCGCTGACTTTCGCACTAAGTCGCGCGTTAGGCCGCCAGTTCGCTCCGGGAAATGAGATCGTGTTAACCCATCTCGATCATGATGCCAACATTTCACCTTGGCGAGCGCTTGAAGAGCGGGGTGTGACCATACGCTTTGCCGACATCAACCCAGCGGATTGCACTCTCGACATGCATGATCTGGCACGTAAGATTTCAGGACATACTCGATTGGTGGCAGTGGGTTATGCGTCAAATGCGGTGGGCACGATCAACAATGTCAAAGAAGCGGTGAGCCTCGCCCGAAAAGCTGGCGCCCTTAGTTACATTGATGCCGTCCACTACGCGCCCCACGGCCCCATTGACGTGCGCGCGCTGGATTGTGATTTTCTCGTTTGCTCCACTTACAAATTCTTTGGTCCGCACATGGGCGTGCTCTACGGAAAGCGGGAGCACCTTAAACGCTTGCAACCCTACAAAGTGCGTGCCCTCACGAATGACAGTCCCTTTCGCTGGGAGTGGGGTACGCTGAACCACGAATGCATCGCGGGGATCACCGCCTGCGTTGAATACCTCGCGGATCTCGGTCATCACGTGGACCCTGCGGTTCAGAAGCGACGCGCCGCTTTGCTGGCCGCCTATGGCGCCATTCAACAGCACGAACGCGACCTCGCGGAGCGACTTATCCGAGGATTGCTGGCCCTACCGGGTCTGAAGCTGTACGGCATTTCTGATCCCAAGCGATTTGACCAGCGCTGCCCCACGATCGCGGTCCGTATTGAGGGACATACTCCGCTCGAACTTGCTACCATGTTGGGAGAGCGCGGCTTCTTCACCTGGGATGGCAATTACTACGCGATTAACCTAACCGAACATCTCGATGTGGAGAAGCGCGGCGGATTCTTGCGCATCGGGCTGGTGCACTACAATACGGCGGACGAAGTGGAACGGTTGCTGGCAGCCTTGAAGGACATCATTAGCTGAGGACAGCCAGTCTTAGGTTCATCGCGGCCTGAAATCTATTCTTCCAGCGCCTCTCTTCGGAATTCCAACACTTCCGTCCCCTTTCCCATCAGCACTACGCTCGCGAGGTCGATGAACAGGCCGTGCTCCACTACGCCGGGCATGTCCTTAAGCGTGTGCGCTAGTGCGGCAGGATCTGAAATTCGCCGGAAATGACAATCCAAGATGTGATGCCCTTCGTCGGTGGTAAACGAACTTCCATCGGCAGCTTTGCGCAGTGTAACTGAGTCGGCGAGGGACGCGATTTTCCTGGCAATTACTGCTTGCGCGAACGGAATCACCTCAACCGGCAACGGGAATTTGCCCAAAGTCGAAACTTGCTTACTGGAGTCGGCGACGATCACAACCCGTTTAGATGCGGAAGCAACGATTTTCTCCCGTAAGAGCGCGCCGCCGCCGCCCTTGATCAGCCGCAGCTTGGGATCAAACTCATCCGCCCCGTCGATGGTGACGTCAATCTCCTGATAATCGTCGATCGTGGTCAGCGGGATGTGCAAATCTGTGGCCAACTGTTTGGAGCGCGCTGAGGTCGGGATCGCGAGGATCTTCAGCCCGCCCTGGACCCGCTGCGCAAGCAAACGAATCGCGTGCTCAGCGCTGGAGCCGGTGCCAAGTCCTACGACATCGCCTTCGTGCACAAAACGGAGGCTGGCTCGCGCCGCTGCTTCCTTTTCTTGATCGTTCTTACTTTGAACGTTCTTACTTTGAGCTTTGGCCATTGCTTTCCAGGCGGCGCGCAGCCGTCCCAGACCACGACCCACAAGCGCCTGGCGCAGGGGCTCTGATCATTGGGCAGAGTATTGTAGCCGGACTGGAGGTCGGAGAGAATCGTTTTCAGGAAGGCTTGATTAACCGCGCATGCCGGGGTGAATCGCGCGCCACAGGCCCCTCATCCATTATTCTAGTACGAACATATGGCTATCCCACAGAGTAGGGCGGAGACTAGTTCGAGGGGGCTGGTTATGGAAGTAACCTCGAACGACCGCGAGCGTGTTTTCGACATGTTTCGCCAGTGGGGATATTTTGAGGCCGATCTCGACCCCTTAGGCCTTCTGCGCCCGCAGCCACAATCGGAACTCCACATTGATGGCGAACCCGCTCGTGAAGCGCGTCGTATTTACTGCGGCACAATAGGCGTGGAATTTATGCACATCGCTGAAACTGAGCGCCGCCGCTGGATTCAGGAACACATGGAGAGCGAGTTTGTAGCGGAACAGGAGACGGCCGACAAGGAACGCGTCCTCGATCTGCTGGTGCGGGCTGACTTGTTCGAACAGGTGCTGCAGCAACGTTATCTCGGCAGTAAGCGCTTCTCACTTGAAGGCGTCACGGCGCTGCTTCCGTTAGTGGATGAGATTCTTGAAGGTGCTGGCCGGCACGACGCGGTCGAGCTGGTGATGGGCATGAGCCATCGCGGCCGCCTGAACGTGATCGTACACGTTGCGCGCCGCGCGCCAGAAGAAGTCTTCGCCGGATTCGAAGATGTGGACCCGCGCAGTGTTCTGGGGGGTGGCGACGTTAAATACCACATGGGCGCCACCGGCGAATACGTTACCCGCAGCGGCGCGAAGATTCATATCCACCTGGTTTCAAATCCCAGCCATCTCGAGGCAGTCGATCCGGTTACGATTGGACGCACGCGAGCCAAGCAGGACCGCAACGGTGAAGACGGCTCGCGAAAATATCTTCCTCTACTGGTGCACGGAGACGCCGCTTTCGCCGGACAAGGAATCACCGCAGAGACCCTCAACTACGCCGATCTCAAAGGCTACACCGTTGGCGGGACGGTGCACGTTATTGTCAACAACCTGCTGGGTTTCACAACACCTTACAACGAACTCCACTCGTCTCGATTTGCCGCGCAACTTGCGCGGCGGCAGGCAGTGCCAATATTTCATGTGAATGGAGAAGACGTAGACGCGGTGCTGCGGGTGGGGAGGATGGCGCTGGAATACCGGTACACCTATGGCAGTGATGTGGTAATCGACTTGATTGGCTACCGGCGCCATGGCCACAGCGAGGTAGACGATCCCACTGTTACTCAGCCGCTTCTTTACAAGGCAATAAAGGACCATCCGCCGCTGTGGGAAATCTATTCCGAAGATATTGGCGCGGAAGACGTACAAGCAAAGGTCGACCAAATTCGCAGCGAATACGAAGCGGCGCAGAAAAATGCCAGTTCAATCAAGAAGAAGCCTACCTTGCGCGAATTGCCGCGTTACTGGAACAACTATAAGGGCGGTTGCCACAAACGCGAATATGAAGTTGATACTGGAGTACCAGCACAAGAATTGACCGAAATCACAGAAAGGCTGACGACGTATCCAGGGGACTTCCACATACATCCCAAGGTCAAGAAGTTGCTTGAACAGCGCGCCGAGATGGGCGCCGGGAAGCGCGCCGTAGACTACGGCATGGCTGAAGCACTGGCATTCGGCAGCCTGGTGAAGCATGGTATTCCCGTGCGCTTGAGCGGCCAGGATACCAAACGGGGAACTTTTAACCAGCGCCACTCCGTGCTCACGGACGTTGAGGATGAGAAGGAATACGTACCACTCGAACACATTGCTCCAGATCAAGCACGCTGTGAGATTTATAATTCCACCCTCTCCGAAGCCGGCGTGCTTGGTTTCGAATATGGCTATAGCCGCGACTATCCTGAGGCGCTGGTGCTGTGGGAAGCGCAGTTCGGCGATTTTGCCAATGTTGCCCAGGCTATCATTGACCAGTTCATCAGTGCCGGCGAGGACAAGTGGGGACTGCTGTCAGGGGTCGGATTGCTCCTGCCCCATGGCTTTGAAGGCCAGGGCCCGGAGCACTCGAGCGCCCGCATCGAACGCTTTTTACAGCTCGCAGCAAGGGACAATTTCCAGATTTGCCAGCCTTCGAACGCAGCCCAGTACTTCCATTTACTGCGCCGGCAAGCCCTCCGCGCCTGGCGAAAGCCGCTGGTAGTTTTCACTCCCAAGAGTATGCTGCGGCATCCCGATGCATCTTCTCCTATCGAAGATTTCACTCATCAGCGTTTTCTGAGCATGCTTCCCGACGCCGAAATCACAGACGCCAATCGCATTCTGATTTGTACAGGGAAGATCGGTCACGAGTTGCGCGCAGAGCGCAAGAGGCGAAAAGATCGGTCGACAGCTATTGTCTTTCTCGAACAGCTCTATCCGTTTCCTGAAGCCGAGTTGACAACCGAACTGGACCGCTACTCGTCGGCGGAAGAGGTCGTATGGGTACAGGAGGAGCCAGCAAATATGGGGGCACTCTTCTATGTAATGCCGAGATTGCGGCGGATATCCCGCAGCCGGCCCGTATTTTCAGTGAAGCGCTCCGCCAGCGCCAGCCCAGCGACCGGATCCGCGAAAGCACACGAAGTCGAGCAAAAGACGTTGCTGGCGCTGGCCTTCCGGGCAAAAACGTAATTTTGGCCCTTCGCATACAGATTTTGACCATCCCTGAGTAACGATTTCTCATCAGGGTTCTGCACCCTCAAGCGGTGACAGTTCATGGCGTGCCGCGTGCTCGAGTGTCCTACCATCTATAATTCGTCTTCATCATGGTAGGTTTCAGGACAAAATTGCAGCGCGATACATTTCACATCGCGATCGACACCGGCGGCACGTTCACGGATTGTGTGTGGGTGGAGCGGGGCCGCATTCGCATGCTGAAGGTTTTTTCTACTCCTGCGGATCCGTCACGAGCCATTGTGGAAGCCCTGAAGCAAATCGGATTGACCGGATCGCTGGTGCTGCTGCATGGAACGACCGTCGGCACCAACACTCTTCTACAGCGCAAAGGAGCGCGGGTAGCGCTGGTTACAACTTCGGGATTCGAAGATGCGATTGAAATCGGGCGCCAGAACCGTGCAAAGCTTTACGATTTTTTCTTTGAGCGCGTAGAGCCGTTAGTGCGCGCAGATTTACGCTTCGGCGTGGATGAGCGCACGGGCAGTGACGGGAAAATCCTGCAGCCGCCCGCATCGGCGAACCTGCGCAATCTGGGAGATAGAATTCAGCAGAGTGGCGCCGAAGCCGTGGCGATTTCTCTCCTCTTCTCGTTCGCAAACGCCGAGAACGAGCGGGCGGTTGCGGCAGCGCTGGAGAAGTTGGGGCTTCCACTATCTGTCTCGCACGAGATCCTCCCCGAGTTCCGCGAATATGAACGCAGCAGTACGGTGATCGTTAATGCCTACCTGCAACCCGTGATGCAGCACTATTTGAAAAATGTAGAACGCCGTAGCCAAACTTGGTTCAGACCCGGCTCTCAAAGGGAATCATTCTCTGCGAAGGTTAGTTTTTTCGTGATGCAATCGAGCGGCGGCATCACCGCTCTATCGTCCGCGGTCCGCGAGCCCGTACGAACTGTGCTTTCCGGACCGGCGGGTGGGGTGGTAGGCGCCGCCGCGCTGGGCCGCCGCAGCGGTTTCGAGCGCATCATCTCTTTCGACATGGGCGGGACTTCTACTGACGTTTCATTGGTTGATCGCGAAACTCGAACTAGTGGCCAATCCGAAGTCGCGGGACTGCCCGTTGGGGTACCCATGCTCGACATTCACACCGTTGGGACGGGTGGAGGATCGATCGCTCGATTCGATGCTGCAGGCGCTCTGCGTGTAGGGCCAGAATCTGCCGGCGCTGATCCTGGTCCGATTTGCTATGGCCAGGGGACCCAGCCGACAGTCACCGACGCCAATCTTCTTCTTGGACGATTGCAACCGGAACGCTTCCTCGGTGGTGAGTTCTCACTCGATCTGGATCGCACACGCCACCTGGTAAGCCACTGGCTTCAAGAACAACCGACTAGACTCACGCTGCAAGAGTTCGCCGCAGGTGTAATCCACGTGGTGAATGCAACCATGGAAAAGGCAATTCGCGTGGTCTCAATTGAGCGCGGCTACGATCCTCGTGAGTTTGCGCTGGTCGCCTTCGGCGGCGCTGGTGGGTTGCACGCCTGTGAGCTGGCCGCGGCTCTGAGCATCCCACGGGTGATGGTGCCTGCCCTGCCGGGAGCGCTCTCCGCATTTGGAATACTGGTTAGCGATGTGGTGAAGGACTATTCGCGGACGGTGCTTTGGCGCCTCGCGGGGGAGCTACCGTTAGCTGGATTAGAAAAAGAATTCTTCACGCTTCGTAAGGTTGCAGACGAAGATTTTCATTCGGAAGGCTGGCGGGGAACCTTACGATACGGGCGTACCGTGGATATCCGCTATCGCGGCCAGGGGTACGAGTTGAACGTCCCTTTTACTCGCAGTCTGGTTGAGGCGTTCCATGTCGAGCATCAGCGGCGTTACGGTTATAGCCATCCCCAACGGCAAGTGGAACTGGTCACATTGCGTTTACGTGCGAGCATGAAGTCTCCGCAGGCTAATCTCGCGGCTAGATATGGGAAGGGCATCGTGGCACGACGGCGCGATCGCGCCGAACGTGCTCCGGTCTTTTTCGGCAGTAAGAACATAGAAACTGCGATTTACTCTCGCGACGAGCTTCAACCGCGCAAAGAATATTCCGGGCCAGCAGTGATTACTGAATATAGTGCCACTACTGTAGTACCGCCAGGAGTGCGATTCCGGCTGGATGAAGCCTCGAATCTGTTGATAACGATCCACTAATCTAATTGAGTAGCTGCCCAAGTGGGAGCTGACAGATTGGAGCCGAAAGATGTTAAGTATGGCGGCTTTCCTCCTGGTAGCGCCGTCAGCAGCCTGCCGATGGCCCTGCCTCCGGCTACAATACGACCTGTGAAGCCCAACATCGTTATCGTAGAAGACGACCCGGACATTTCGCGCCTGGTCCGCCATCACCTCGAGAGCGCGGGCTTCTCTGTTCGCGTTTATCCCACAGGGAATGCGGTGCTATCCGATGCCGAGCGGCAGCGACCCGCACTCTTTATTCTGGATATCATGGTTCCCGGCAAAGATGGACTGGAGCTTTGCCGCCAGATTCGCCAGGCCCAATTGCTGGCCATGATCCCCGTTATTTTTTTGACAGCAAAGAGCGGCGAACCTGACCGCGTCCTTGGACTGGAATTGGGCGCTGACGATTACATTCCCAAGCCTTTCAGTCCGCGTGAACTCGTGGCTCGAGTAAAGGCTGTGCTGCGCCGCTTCGAGCGCCCGCTCATGCAAACACTGGTTCGGGCAGGCGAGATCGAAATCGATCCTGCCGCCATGACATTGACGGTGAGTGGCAATCTGGTTACGACTACTGCCACCGAGTTCCGCCTGCTCGACTACTTCGCACGTCACGTGGGGCGCGTCTTTACTCGCGATCAGCTCCTCGACTCGGTCTGGCGAGACACGGCCTTCGTCACGCCGCGTTCGGTGGACGTGTACGTGCGGCGCATTCGCGAGAAGATTGAGCCCGACCCGGAGAATCCGCGCTACCTCAAAACCGTGCGAGGTGCGGGCTACCGTTTTGAGGTTCCGAAGTGAGGAGCCGGATTTTTATCAAGTTGCTGGCTGCGTTTGTTTTTGTCATCGCAGCCACCACTATCACGATCGATTTCTCAGTACGGCGCGCATGGGAAGCCTCACTGCGCCAGGAAATTAACCGCAACCTTATTCAAAAAACCTTGCTGCTCGCCCATCGCGTCGAGGTTGAACCCACCCAATCGTTGCAGGACATCGCTTCTCAAGAAGCTCAAGCTGCCAGCGCTCGCGCGACGATTATTGATCCCACCGGCAAAGTGCTCGCCGATTCGGAAGCGCAGGCATCAACGATGGAGAACCATGCCCAGCGGAAGGAATTCGTAGCCGCACTCCACGGCAAGGTTGGATCCGACGAACGCCGCAGCCGGACACTCGGTGTTCCCTTTCTCTATGTGGCCGCACCTATTTCGGGAGGCGCGGTGCGCTTCGCCTATCCGCTTTCCGAACTCGAGGCCACTACACAGCTAGTACGACACACTCTGTGGTTCAGTTCAGGGCTGGCGTTCATTGTCGCGTTGGTCATTGCAGCCATTACCGCTCAGTATAGTGCCCGCCGCCTGCGTCGCATTGTAGGTTTTGCCGAGCGAATTGCGTCCGGCGACCTCTCCGCGCGGATCGCCGAGGGATCCAGCGATGAAATCGGCCAAGTCGCTGCCGCACTGGATAAAACTGCACGCAAACTCGAGGAGAGTTTCTCCGCACTACAAACCAGCCAGCGCCAGCTCGAAACTCTTCTTAACAGCATGCAGGACGCCGTCATCGCTGTAGACGCCGACGGCCGCGTGCAATGGGCGAATCGGGGCATGGACCGACTGGCGCTGCAGCGCACCCGGTTGCATGCTCCCATCGTTGAGACGGTTCGCGATCCCGACTTTCTAACCGCCCTGAGCGGAGCAACTGATACACAGAGAGTCACGGCGAGGCGCGCCGCCTCCATCATTCCCGGCCGCACCTTCGACGTCACCGCCGCACCCATGCCCGGGGGTGGCGCGGTTGCGGTGCTGCGCGACCTCACGGAGACTGAGCGTGTCGAAAAAACCCGGCGCGACTTCATCGCCAATGTGTCGCACGAATTGCGCACGCCATTGACGTCCATCCAGGGCTACACGGAAACCTTGCTTGACAGTTCGCCCGACAGCAATCACGCCCGAGAGTTTCTGGAGATAATCCGTAAGAATGCAGCCCGCATGTCCCGGCTCACGGAAGATCTGCTGACGCTGGCGCGAGTGGAATCTGGCGAGCAGCCTTTCGACATTCAGCCGGTCGCTCCCGGTGAACTGCTGGAGGAGGCTGCCCAGAGCTTCCGCGACATTGCACGCAATCAGCACGTCGAAATTGTGGTGGAAAATTCCGCGCCCAACCCAGTCAAGGCGGATCGCGAAGCCATCCATCAAGTGTTTTCCAATTTGATCGATAATGCATTGAAGTACGGCGGAGGCGAGATTGTCCTGGGCTCTTTGCCCGGCAAGCACAATGTTGAGTTCTACGTCCGAGACTCGGGGCCTGGCATCGGGTCCGAGCACCTGCAGCGTCTCTTTGAGCGCTTCTATCGGGTGGACAAAGCCCGCTCGCGCGAATCGGGAGGAACTGGACTGGGGCTGGCGATTGCCAAGCACATTGTGCTGGCGCACGGGGGAACGATCCGTGCAGAAAGCGAACTCAATCATGGGTCGACTTTCCTGTTTACCTTGCCCGTTGCCCAATCTTCCTGAAAAAGATGCTGTTGTTTACACCAGTTAGTAGTCCGATGTTTTTGCTCTTCTCTAGGGCAATGGATGCGTCGCGGATTGGGCTGCTGTATTACGCCGCGAATCGTCATGGTCGCGAACGCCGGCGATCAAGTGATTTGACGATGCATCAGGTGCGTGAGATATTTAGTGCGTTTCTCGGCTGCATCCTATGTCCTAACCCTGTCGAGAAGTAATAAGGAGAGCTTAAAGAACCTATGGTTCGCATGATCCCCCGGGAAGCCAAGTTCTTTGACATGTTTGCCGATCTCTCCCGCAACATCACCGAGGGTGCGAAACTATTGCAGGATATCCTTCAGCATTCACGCGATGCTGAATCCCGAGTGAAACAATTGCAGGAGATCGAGCATCGGGCCGACGACATCACTCATGCCATCATCACCAAGCTGAACCAAACATTCATTACTCCCTTCGACCGCGAAGATATCCACCGCTTGGCGTCGTCCTTGGACGACGTCCTCGATTTCGTGAACGCGGCGGCTGTACGCCTGACTTTGTATCGGATTTTCGATCCACCACCGGCAGCATCGGAACTGGCAGGCCTAATCGTGCAGCAGTCCGAAGAATTGGCGATTGGAGTGTCGCTGTTACAGAATAACCAGAACGTGCTCGAGCATTGCGTCGAGGTCAATCGTCTCGAAAATGAGGCGGACCGGGTAAGCCGCAAGGCAATCGCTGAGCTGTTCGAGCACGAAAAGGACCCTATCCAACTGATCAAGCTTAAGGAACTGTACGAAGTTCTGGAGAACGCCACGGACAAAGCGGAAGACGCGGCCAACGTTCTCGAAGCCGTGGCCCTGAAGAGCGCGTGATGTTGTCCCAACGGCAGCCAACCACACAGACGAGGTATGCCCGCCGGTGAACACAGGATTGCTGCTGCTCATCGTCACCGTATCGACCGCTCTGATTTTTGATTTTCTGAACGGCTTTCACGATGCCGCCAACAGTATTGCCACAGTTGTTTCTACCCGTGTACTCTCGCCCAAGCTGGCCGTGATCTGGGCTGCATTCTTCAACTTTGTTGCCGCTTTTTTCCTCGGTACTGCCGTCGCCAAGACTATTGGCAAGGGTATGATCCGCCTGGAAGACGTGACCCAGTATGTGGTGATTGCAGGCCTGATGGGAGCAATAGTATGGGATTTACTCACCTGGTGGTGGGGCCTGCCCACGTCGTCTTCGCACGCGCTGATCGGCGGCTACGCAGGTGCGGCAATGGCACGCGCTGCGCTAAATCATGGGCTACCTGCCGCCTACGGAGTAATCCTCCCGCAAGGCTGGACCAAGACGCTGATTTTCATCGTGGTGGCGCCGGTGATGGGACTTGTACTGGCCCTGCTTTTCAGTGTCGCGGGCTATTGGTTGTTGCAAAATAAATCACCACGACAAGTGGATACCTGGTTTCGTAAGTTGCAACTCGTCTCGGCCGCAGGCTACAGCCTCGGACACGGCGGCAACGACGCACAAAAAACCATGGGCATTGTTGCGGGCGCACTCTACACTGCAGGCTATATGAACAAGGCCGATATGGCTGCGAACTGGGGACGCTACCACTGGCCCATTATCCTGGCCGCGCACACTGCCATTGCTCTGGGCACGTACTTTGGTGGCTGGCGCATTGTCCATACCATGGGATCGAAGATCACCAAGCTAAAGCCCTTCGGCGGCTTCTGCGCGGAAAGCGCTGGCGCCATCACTCTGTTTGGCACCGCGCTGGCCGGCATCCCGGTCAGCACCACCCACACCATCACAGGAGCAATAATAGGTGTCGGCGCGGTGCATCGGCTCTCGGCAGTGCGTTGGGGAGTAGCACGCCGCATCGTTTGGGCATGGATTGTGACGATTCCGGCTTCTGCGGGCGTCGCAGCAATCGCTTTCTGGATGATTCGGTTCTTTAATCGAGGGGCATGATCCGGAGGAATGCGCTCCAGGCCTTGCTGAATGTGTGGCTATCGTCGGCGAGGTTTTTTTACTTCCTGAAGGCGGCGTTCTTCAGCGCCTACCAGTCCGTACAATAAGCCGAATGCGGCTGAGACAATCAATACGGCAAACAACATAACTGCTCCAAGTTGAGTTAACTGTAGTCCCGTGCCCAAGGCACCTCAAGATGACCTAAGTACCACGCAAGCTAGAGTCCCACAGCCCTTATTAGCGCGTCGTGTTAGCTCGCTCCCTCCAAGAAATTCACACGCTTTTAACCAAGCTGAAGAAAGAATGAGGATATCCTGGCTTCGTGCTAAACAGGCGTTGGGAAATCAGTGGGCTCCGCCCCCCCACTCCCCCGCCGGAGGAATGATTCTATGAGCACAGCCAGTACCCCGAGCATCAAAGCCGCGCAGGAGCCCTATTCCGCTCACCTTGTCCGGCGCACGGTGCAAGCCTGTTCTGTTGCCCGGGAAGCCGCTGGCGCGGCGGCGGAAGGAATCGCGACTGGCTCGTCGGTACTGCTTAATTCAATCCGGCAGTGCGAACGAGAG
>Ga0209160_1000399_pt1 | contig 34887 bp, 35 predicted proteins | sample GraSoiAngelo_153_FD_186167 | JGI IMG/M metagenome (GOLD analysis project Ga0209160, IMG submission 186167) | Grasslands soil microbial communities from the Angelo Coastal Reserve, California, USA - 14_1009_12_40cm (SPAdes) (version 2) | ecosystem: Environmental > Terrestrial > Soil > Grasslands ...
ATATCAAACTAGAATCCACAGATAGAGCGTTGAAGATCAGTGTCGACTCGGCGAAGAGAAGGTACCTGAAGGAGCTGGAAATGCCGCACATGGTTGATCCACGAACCGCGAAGGCCACGTACAAGAATGGAGTGTTAGAGGTCCGGTTCGCGAAGAGCGACGAGAAGAAACCCACACGACCCATACCAGTAGAATAGCCTTCTCGTGAACAGAGAACCTTCCAAAGAGCACTCTCGCGTCGCGAGAAAAAAATTTGGACCCCCTTTTTTCCGGAGGCCTCTCGCGAGTTGACGCTGTTCTGGGTGAGTCTCGCGATTCAACGCACAGAATAGAACGGTCCGCTGTTTTTCCAGAGTGAAGATCGAGCCAATAGCCCTTCGTGAAAGTCTCGTGATCTAGAAACGCCTGCCCAGATTTCCGATCCAAGTTCATTCTGTGATTATCCGGTTTCAAAAGGTACAGCCTGCGGGTTTCTTTCTATGAAGAGCCTTGGAAAAGGAAGAGACTACCGTCTGTTAATTCCCTCCAAAAGTCGAGTTCTGTGTCGTGAGGAGCAACTACTTTTGAGATTTTTTGGAGGGGGGTCCCGCCAGTTGAAGCTGATACGGGCGAGCTTCGCGTTTCGGGGCGCAGAATGGAACTGTCACCTGTTTTTCTGATCGCAGATTAAGCGTGGAGGTCAGCGTGAGGATCTCGTGATCTCAAATCGTATGCTTTGATTTGCGATCAGGGCTTGTTTTGAACGATTTCCCGGTTCGTAGAAGCTATCTTTTCTACTCTGAAAAGTAGTTTTGAAGCCCAGAACTGCTACTATTCCTACTCGCAAAAGTATGATATTGCTTGATGAAAACCCTGAAAACAGAGAGCCGACGGGATCAACAAGACCTCTATTGGAACGACCTAACCTCCCCGACCCGTTGCGACCCAGACCGATAGAGCCTCTGCCCTCACCACTCAGACCCGGACAGTACATAGGACCACGAGAAGAAGAACTCGGAAGAATACTCAAAGAAATACTAGACCGACTAACAACGATAGAAACCAGACTGAAAACAATAGAAGAACAACTCAAGTCCCGACGCTGACATTCATCCTGCACCTAGCCACGGTTGGTCTTAGAGCATTCCAGCTCCGACTTCGCCGCCATTATGAAATCGTTCTTGCTCAGACCCTTGAGGGCATGGGTCGACAATTCTACCTTCACACGGCGCCACCCGATGAAGAGGTCGGGATGATGATTCTCCATCTCAGCAATCTTGCCCAACGAATAAGCAAAGTCAAGACCGTCCAGATAGGATTTGAATCGAAACTCTTTCCTGAGAGAACCTGACTGGAGAACCCATCCCGGTAGATCCCTCAGACGCTCCCTGGCTTCCCCGACTGTGAGAGGCTTCGTATACTTGCACGGACCACATTTTTCCGATGCCAGTTTTCGAACCCTGTCGCTAATCGACTCACTATCCATGAAATAGTAATGCGAAAGTGGCAAGCAAAAGGTTTCCCTGCATATACTGCTTGGCAGCCCCTACGTAGTCTGAAAAGAATTATCTTGCCAATATATCCCTAGGACTTCGGAAAGATTTGAGAACGAGTTAAGGACGGGTAAGTAGTTGGGGCCCGAGGTTATGGAGACGTCCAGGAACCAGACCTCTACCCGCAGAGTCCAAACGATGCGAGTTGATGATTCTCGGATTCCCGCGAGTGTCGATGTGCTCATCCCCACGCTCAAAGGATTGAAGAGCGAATTCATTGAACATGTGCGCAGTCGGATTCCAGTTCACTGTCTCTTGACTTCTTCCGTACCTGGTCCCGCGAGGGCGCGGCAAGAGTTGATGGAGCGCGTGGACACGGATTGGTTCGGGTTCATCGACGATGACGTGAGTCTGAGACCCGAATGGTGGTCAACAGTGACGGGAATGATAGGTCCTGATGTAGGAGCCGTCGAGGGTCTCTGGAGCTACCTAGCGGGCGACAGAAGGGTCGACGACTACACGAAAGCCATGACCCGCCTTGCGGAATTGTCCGGTAGAGAATCGTGGACGGACAGAATTGACCGGGCCTTCACAGGAGACACGCTAGTTCGGACCAAGGCTGTTCAAGGCATTCGTATGCCGAATATTCCTGTTTGGGAAGACGAGTATATTCGCATGTGGGTGCAGAAGAACGGATACAGATGGCTTCGAACTCCGAAGGTCGTATGTGACCATCTGCGGAGATACAACTTGAGGCTCGCGTACGAGACCGGTAAGTACGGCTATTACCTTGGGCGGTTGAGCTTGAAGGGACAGCTCAGACGTGTAGCGCAGCTCCCAATCAAGGTCACGTTCTCACTAGCCTACACGCGCAATCTCCGCACGGGATCCTTCGCGATCGAGAAGGATCTCAAGATCCTCAAAGGGGTCCTACACGGTTACGTTCAGAGGAACGGCGGCTCACCACTCTACCGTCTGTCACAGACATGAGAATCCTCATCGTCCATCCAAGGCTCAGCGTGAAAGGAGGGGGAGAACGTGTCGCAATACACTCGATCAAAGAGGCGTTGAGAGAAGGACATGAAGTGTATCTCGCATGTGAAGAGTTTGACACTGGTGACTTCGAGGATTTCTTCGGGGTTAAGGGCCTCTTCAAAGATGTCAGGATCATCACATATCCAGCATTCCGACCGGTAGTCCGAAGGCTGGTCCTCTACCAGAGACTGGTCTATCACCAGCGAAGACTACGAAAGATCCTCTCCATGAATCCCAAGTTCGACGTTGTCCTGAACACGGCCGAGTTGGCGAACCAGCCCTCCACGAAATCGCGTACTATCCAGTACTGCTATTTTCCCGAATACTTCAGCCATCTAGAATCAAATGGCGTCCAAGGACTCTGGGAGACATACTACCTCCCTGCAAGGGTGTTCTATCGATCCCGCGTCAGTCAAATTGAACAACTCCTCGCCGTCTCTGATTTCACTCGGAACATCGTGAGAGACCGGTGGCATCGTGACTCGACTACCGTATACCCTCCATGTCCGATAGATCTCTACAAGAATCTCAAAGGTCCCAAGGAGGATTTGGTCGTGACCGTGGGAAGAATTGCTCCAGAGAAACGAATGGACTTATTCCTGGACATGGCTCGCCGGCTCCCACGCGTAAAGTTTGCGCTAATCGGAAGCCTTGCTGCAGGTCAAGAATCCTGCTTCCGACAGTTGAAAGCCGAGGCCCCCCCGAACACATCTTTTGTGGTGGCACCTCTGAGGAAAGTAAGCAGCATGCTTGCTAGGGCCAAGGTCTACGTGCATTGCGCTAGGAACGAACACTTTGGCATAACGATTGTAGAGGCAATGGCTGCTAAGTGCGTACCAGTGGTTCACAATACTGGAGGGCCGCGAGAAATTGTTACCGACAAAGTCGGCTATAGGTGGACACTTGTCGACGATGCCGTCACCTCCATCTCCAATGTCATCAACAACGAAGCTCTCAGGAGAGAATTATCAGAGAAAGCGACTTCTCGAGCAGAGCTCTACCGACCAGAGGTCTTTGAGAATGCCATGGCCGAAGTCTTGGGAAAGTGTCAGAATTAGCTGTTGCTAAGCACTGCAGACTTTTCATATCATTGAGCGAATCGTTACCTCCGACGGCCTCAAGAGTCCATAGATGCCAATTGTTGCGTTATGGAAGAGTTCGCTGGAAACTCCGAAGGGTTGGACCTTTGACGATGGTGGGTTATAGTCTAAGAACGGAGCATCGCAATTCAATTTCGACTACGCTTTTCAGCAGCTATGAAAACATCGTACGAGAGCGATAAAGGAACAGGAAGCCGCAAAAGAGCCATCTTCACACTGTCAAATGGTATCCAGCGAAACAATCGGCGACCAGGGATTAGACTTGTGAAAATCCCCTTCGCGTAAATCACATCCACTTCCAATCGTTGAATAGTTCGGGAGAGGTCGTTTGGGGCAAACATACGCCTGTGCTCGGGATTCCCCCCGTGAACGGCGACATGGAGACCATTAGGAGTAGAAATGACGATTCTCCCCTCATCTTTGAGGACTCGAACCCACTCTTTCAACGCTCGCAACGGCTCTCGCAAATGCTCGATGACTTCACCGGCAAAGACGAGTTGAAAAGAGGCATCTCTAAACGGAAGATATTCGCCCGATGCGAGAACATCTACTGCTGGGCTTGATACGAAGTCAATTCCTAGGACCCCGGAAAGACCCATTGCTTTGAGGATTCCTGCCGCACAGCCAACGTCTAATGCGGAAGATAGCTTGGGTGTCCGAATAAGGTCTCTCAAAATCTCGAGTCGACGAGCATGGAGATAATTACCGAAATGTCGAAACCAGTCTTCCCATAGCAGGAAAGTCGAATCCGATGAATCGGATTCTTTTGCTTGCAGTAGCGCGGTCCTCCCGGAGATTGTGGTTCTTGAACCAGTTCTTGGGCATTCTCGTATCGAGAATCTATCTCGAAGCGACAATTTTGACGCATCTCTTTGTTCTCTAGCGAGCTGAAACTGTTCGCGTGCGATTGACCCGAAGAACGAGAATTAATACCCTTCAGTTTTTGCCTAGAGCTGAAAAGGAGCATCGTGTTGCCGGCCCATTTCGGATTCTACCGCTAATGGTTCGAGAGGTGAGAGGACAGTCCAATACAAGATAATCAGTCTGGGAAAGGACTATCCAGGGAAGATCGACAATTTCTCCGCGGCGAGGAACCACTTCCTCGAAAAGTACGAATGGGTTCTCTTCCTCGACGATGATGAAGAAGCTTCCAACATGCTCTTGGATCATCTCCACCAGATGGAGCCAAGATTCCCATACTACTGGATACGAAGAGTAAATCTGTTCAACGGCAGGTACAGAGCTGTCTGGAATCCCGAGCTCGCAACGCGGCTTGTGTCAAACAAGGTCCGATACGTGGGTCGGGTTCATGAGAGGGTCGTACCGAAGGATCCGCATGGAATCATAGATTATCCCATAATACACAATCATGTCGGACCTTCCACATACAAGAACTACTCGTACCAAGATCATCCCATGTATCGAGTCTGGATCGGGGTCAGAAAAGTGTTGGAGGTCGTTAGGGATAGGTGACTAACAGTTGAGCTTTCTCGACGGTATCAGAATGGCTCTCCTAGGCTAGTTGCCTAGCTTTGCGTCATGGCGAAAGTCCTTAATTCGCCACGAGTGGGTTCCCGCACACGAAGGCGCTATACGGAAATGGATACGATCATCAACAATCATATGGGAGACCGAAGGGATGTGTGAGTACGCAGACTTCGCAAATCTGAAACTGGATCCCCCGCACAGGAAGATTCTCAAGGACGAATTGCAACAATGGCATAGAGTCTACCTGCCCAAAGACGGAGTTGAGGGAACCATTCTCGACGTTGGCGCAGGAAACGGCGAAACTGCCCAGTTCTTCCTAAACCATGGAGCGGAACATGTAATCTGCGTAGAGCCTTATTCAGACCTTCTCGCGGAGAATTTCGGAAGGGACAACCGCGTGACGATAGTTCCAAAGGCCGTCAACCTGGTCAAAGTAGACTGCGAGGGCGGTGAGAGAAACATGGTGATAGAAGTCCATTTTCAGTTCAGGTGGGTGAAGCTTAAAGAAAGCGTCAACCTCAAAACTATACGGCTGGAAGAATACTGGGGAAATCCAATTAGGAAGGGCGTCCTCAAAGTACTTCTCAAGGTAATGTCTCTGATGAGACTAATCTGATCCTCCTGGTAGGGAATGGATTTCGATAAACACACTTTTGGTCCAGTTGGAACCCGACTTGATAATCATTCAAATATGAGCAACGACTCGTCTCCCAGGGACGCAGACTTTGCAGGCGCAAGAATTAGCGCAGTCTGTATCAGCCGCAACCCAGAGAGTCTTTCCATCGGCGATCTACCATACCATGACCATACCGAAGGATGGAAACCTTTTGGGCACGAAAAGACAAAGGAGCGCGTCTCATATCTGTCAAAAAGGCGTAACGACGCAGTCGCTAGGACACTTGCCCTGTTCCCAGAGACCGAACATATTCTGATGATCGACAGTTACTATCTCCAGCAAGAAGAACAGATCAGAAAACTCGTCCAGGAATATCTCGAGATGATCGCGACCCATAGACGTGGGTGCATTCTTGGCGCCAGTTCGTGGATATATGATAAGACGAGAATTCGGCCGAAGTACCGCTTCTACGATAGCTGGACCACTCCGGAGGGAGTGAATCTAAGGTTGAAGGAGGTCGAGAGAGACGGTGGGTTGCTTAGTGTAAAGGCCGTCGGTGGGTGCTATCTATTTCCCGTGCCGGTTTGGCAAAAGATTCGTTACGATGTCCCAGAAGACTTACACGGGTGTGAGCACAACTGGTTGTGCGAGCACAGTGGATTGCCGGTTTTTCTTAGCCTAAACGAAAGAATGTGGCGAGAGCCAGTAATATACCCCCGAGGTAAGAGAGTGAGGATGAGTCTGCATTTGAGTAGACTGTTTAGGCGATAGACCAATTTTGTCTAGTTTTTCGGTTTCTTAGAGATGTCCCTAACCGACAACTTCTGGCTCAGGAAAAGGCACGATGAACTTTCCACCAGATTGCAGAAATTCTCGCTCTTTTTCGAGAATTTCATCCTTGAAGTTCCAGGCGAGCAACAAGGCATAGTCGGGCTTCGCTTTTCGAAACTCGTCCGGATGCATAATAGGGATTCGAACACCCGGAATGAACTTCCCTTGCTTGAATGGCGTGGTATCTATGACGAAGTCTAGGATCGAACGATCAATTGAGCAGTAATTTAGCAGAATTGTCGCCTTCGCAGGTGCCCCATATCCGACGATCCTTTTGCCATCTCTTCTGAGTGTTCGAAGGAGCTCCATTAGTTTTACCTTGAACCCTTGGACGTGATCTGCAAATCGTTCTAATGAGACAAAATCGCCTCCCGCGTTTTCGCTTTGAAACACTTGTTTCAAGACGAGAGATTGTTTCGGGTAGACTCCTGAATGAGCGGCAATCCCCCGAAGAGTTCCGCCATGGATTCCGGGAAAGTAGTCGAGGTCGATAAGCTCCAAGCCGTTTTTCTCTAGCAAGGTAGAAAGTGGTTTGAAACCAAAGTAAGTAAGGTGTTCATGATAGATAAGGTCGAAATTGTTGTGTTGTAATACGTCCACGACCCACGGCACTTCAAAAGCAAACAGTCCGTTCGGTTGTAGTAGATTGCTTACCGAGCTAAGGAACTTACTCAGCTCGTTGACATGTGATACTACGTTGTTTGCGGTTACCAAGCGAGCTCGGCCTTGTCCAATGTGTTCGACAGTCTCAGGTCCAAAGTAATCGACAACAGTATCGATCCCCTCGGAAATCGCTCTGTTAGCCACGTTACGGGCGGGTTCAACACCGAGGACGGAGATGCCATGTCGCTTGAACGCATTCAGCAGTGTACCGTCATTGCTACCAATGTCTACAACCAGATCTCCGCCCCTGAGCGACAGCCGGTTTGTCATTTGATTCGCGTATCGCTCAAAGTGATCTAGTGAAGTCTCAGCTGTCGCGGTCAGAAAGGCATAGTCATCATACATTTCTCTCTTGTTCACGATGTTCAAGAGCTGTATGAGGTGGCAGTCATCGCAGTAGAATAGCTGTAGCGGATATCTAAGCTCCGGAGTTGGGTCTTCTGCTCTCTGAGCAGTGAGGAAAGCGTTCGCGAGCGGAAGCGAACCCAGGTCAAGCCCAAGCTTCAGTTTCGCCTTGCCGCATGCTCTGCATCTGGGTAGCATTGATTTTAGCATAATGATTGCTATCAAATGGATGTTTGTGTCTTCTCAAGGACGACAGCTTCCCTTTCTGGAGCTTCATCCTTTGAGTAGAGCATTTTGTGGAGCAATTTGCAGTTGAAACCTGACAGAGAGATCTTTGAATTGCATTTTTAATAGATGCGAGAATTGTGAAGCGCACTCATGTTACCGGGCGTCGTTGTCCGTGATGTCAAGAAAAGGGTAGACGAAAGAGGATTTTTTGCGGAAATTCTAAGGGAGGACTGGAAGGAATCCATGGGAAAGGATAGCATCGTTCAAACGAATCTGTCTGTTAGTCTGCCAGGAATCATCAGAGCTTGGCATCGGCATGGGAGGGGCCAGATCGACTATCTGATCGTGTTGAGAGGCATTATGAGAATTTGTGCCTATGACGATAATGAAGGTTCTCCGTCGAGAGGAAATCTGGACGAGATCATTGCAAGCGACGAGAAGTTACGATTGGTCCGGGTTCCCGGACATTATTGGCACGGTACTAAGACATTGGGGTCCGAGCCTTCGATGACACTGTACTTTGTCACTCAACTATACGATGCGAAAAACCCAGATGAAGAGAGGAGAAGGTGGAACGATCCGGCCATAATTGATCCAAAGACGACAAATCCCTTCGATTGGAACAAATCCAACTAACGGTAGCTTCTGGGATTAGTTTGTCGGGACCCGATTTCAATCAAGTGGGTGAAATTCCGCAACTAGCACGCGTATCCAAATCGAAATTAGCTGCTTGAGGCGGTTGAATCGCCGCGCACCTCTTCTTGTTCTTTCAGCACTCAGATGTTGCATTTGGAGATGGTAGTGGATGGAAGCTTTTGTCAGAAGACTATTTCCCATTCATTGGCAATTCTTGGTAGAGGAATCCGTTTGAACAGCTGGGCCTTCCGTCCTTTTCGAAGCATTGGGAATATTTCGAAAGAGTTCCTCCGTGCTTGTGTTCCCTTAGGCCGAATCGTCCACAAATGGAAGTGTTCCCTCCGGGTCAGGAACGCGTAATACACTGCTCTTGGAGACAGTGCGAGAATGGCACGCAGCGTTTCTCGTTTGTATCCATCATCTAAAGGGAACCGGATGTTTCCTGTTTCACCAACTCGATGAATCTCCTCTATTGCTTTTGCTGGGTTCGAAATGTGTTCGAGGACATGCCAGCAACGGACATGACTGAATGCTTTGTCGATGAAGGGAAGAAAATGGGCATCAGCCATAATATTGAGTCTTGATCTCATCCCTGTTTGAGTGCGAGAATCAATGTCGAGACGGATATCTCCCCAAGTGTCAGGGCCACAGCCTATGTTGAGAGTCGGTTTGCTCATAAAGCGAACTCGGAAATTGTAATCTTCTTCGTTAGCTTGCACCCTCCTAGATGGAAGGATGATGAATCCATGGAAACAAACTTGTAGGAGTCACACTGAATGTCCAAGTGGGACAATTCTTTCAGAGAAGTCAAGATGCTTTCGATCATAATCGTTTCGTGGAATTCAAAGGAGGAACTCATGAATTGCTTGAAATCGCTTGCGCAATTGGCAGAGATCCCACTTGAGTTCGAAGCTATTGTCGTCGACAATGCTTCGGATGATGGAACAGTTCAATCAATTATGGGTTTCATGTCGGACAACAGGAACGTAAGCTTGAGAGTAATCCCAAATTCGAGAAACGTAGGTCTGTCAAGGGCGACTGACCAAGCCTACCGGGAAGCAACGGGTGAGTGGATACTGCTCAGCAATCCCGACATTTTGTTCGACAGGAATGTAACTTTGTTGCTCTCTTACGGACACTTGCATCCGGACGCAATGATTACGGCTGAAATGGTCAATGAGAATGGGAAGCCTCAGAGAGTGATCCACCGACGCTTCCCGACCGTCGCTCGCGTGTTCTTCGACTTTGGATCATTAGGGTCATACTTGGATGAAAAATTGATGAACCATCTGGTTAGGAAGAGCTATTGCTATCAAGACGTAGAGTTCGGTCCGGTCGTAGCACTCGAGTCCCCTGGCGCAAGCTTCTTGCTCCTTAATCGTCGCCTCGTGGACAAGTTAGGATTAATCTTTGATCCGGCTTTTCCAGTGTGGTGGAACGATGTGGATCTGGCAAGAAGAGCCCAAACCCAGGGGATTCAAAGGATTCTGCTTTCGAATGTGAAGGTTAAACACGGTCTCGGTAGAGGTTCGCGAAAAGTTTCTCGCCCGATACGACGTTATCTATTCTGCAGAAGCATGATCCTTTACGCACGGAGATGGAAAATGCATCCTCGACTGGTGCAGCTCCTATTTTCAGCTGACGCCATAATCAGCGTATTTCTTTCCGCAATAGTCCAAACGAGAACCCAAGGATTATTGTCTAATCTCAAGGGATCAATCACTCATGCAGCCGCCCAAATGAGTGGAGTACTGGGTGTATGACAGCCACGACTCGTGGGGCGAGGCGATCATGCGCCTATTCAATCAGAGCTCATTACGCGAAGATACCTGAAGTTTCATTTGTCTGACTCCTTCGTCCACGGAAAGAAATCTCATTCCAAGAGTTCTTTCTGCTTTTTCTACCTGCAAGCAGCAGTTTTTCGGTCGTGCCGCAACTTGATCAAACTCACTAGTGAAAACGGGCTGGATCAATTCGGTTGCATAGCTGAAAGTTCGAGCAAGGCTGAGAGCGAACTCGTACCGGCTCAAGCATGATCTTCCTGCAGTATGAAAGATGCCATTTTCGTTGATCCTTGCAAGTATTAGAAGGGCTTCAGCCAAGTTATCAGCGAATGTAGGAGAATTGTACTGATCCCTAATTGCTCGAACACTTTGATTGTTCTTCAATCTGTCCAGAACGAACATTGCGAAGTTCATTGCTTTCGCCGAGTCGGAAGACCCTACACTTCTTGGGGAGTGCCAGCCATAAATCGCGCTGGGTCGAGCGATGGCGTAGTCCGGCAGTTGTGACACGATTTTCTCCGCTTCCAGCTTAGTCACAGAATAATGGTTGATTGGGTGGGGTGCGTCAGACTCGATGTAGTGGCCGTACGCTCCATCGAAGACCGAGTCTGTTGAGATCTGTACGAATCGACTCTTGCTGATGCGAGCGGCGTCTGCAAGGTTCCTCACTCCACCTGCGTTGACATCCTCCGCCTCTTTTTTGTGAGTCTCGCAATAGTCAACGTTTGTAAGGGCGGCCGCATTGATTATGATGTCCGGCCCGATCTGTTTAACTAGATGAATGGTTGCGTCCCGGTCCCTAATGTCGAGACTGAACGTGCGCGGGAGAAGCGACTTCCGAGAGTTGTTTGTGTGATAGGTTTCAAGTTCTTGAGTGAGAGCAAGTGAAGCTACCTTCGAACCAACCAACCCTGTGGACGCGATTATTAGCAGTCTTTGCAAGAGATGATCATTGCACTTCGGGCATGCTTTTCAAGGTTAAATGAACGGGCTTCGCGGTTGGAGCTAACTCCAATCAATATCACGGGATATGGTGTCCTTTCTGGCCAATCTCATCGTAACAGGAGGCTTGGGCTTCATTGGAAGCAATTTCATTCATCACATTTCACAATTTCGACAAGATCTGAACATTACAAATGTCGATAATGCCAGCCTTGGAAGCAACGCTGCCAATGTTTGGGGCATCAAAAGAGACAGCCGTTATCGATTTGTCAAGGGAGATCTCGCGAACTATGCCTTCATCCGCCGGGTCTTGAAAGATGCCGATATCGTAGTCAATTTCGCAGCACAGACTCATGTCGATAGAAGCATATCAAACCCTGAACCCTTCTTTGAGAGCAACGCTAAGGGCGCCTTCAACCTCTTTCGAGCAGCCAAAGAGAGGACCGTCGACAGAGTAGTGCATATATCTACAGACGAAATCTACGGCTCTACCGACTCGGGGTCATTCGATGAGAAGAGCCCTCTTAACCCATCCAGCCCATACTCTGCCACGAAGGCCGCTGCCGACCTAATGGCGCAAGCTTGGAACGTGACCTACAAGCTTCCCGTGATTGTGCTCCGGTGCACTAATAATTTCGGCCCTCGACAACATCCCGAGAAGTTCATTCCCAAATCGATCATCAGGGCACTGAGAGGGCATGAGATACCCGTGTATGGTGGAGGAAGGCAGGTCCGAGATTGGATTTATGTGGAAGATTTTTGCGGTGCGATCGAACAAGCCATTGACCGAGCTGTTCCCGGCCAAGTATACAACATCTCGGCGGGAAACGAATTGTCCAACAAGGCAGTTGCAGAAAGGCTGGTCAAGCAACTCGGCCGGCCTGATGTTAGAGTGGTAGACGTTGAGGACAGACCGGGCCACGACTCAAGGTATAGCCTGAACTCTGAGAAGGCGCGACGAAGCCTTGGCTGGAAACCGAGACACTCATTTGACGAGGGATTGGCGACGACCGTGAAGTGGTATCGAGAAAATGTCTCTTGGTGGAAACCACTAGCCACCAAGAAGGTGCTAGCGGAAACTCCTTGGAAGGAAAGGTGGTAAACCCAAATGGTCGTAGTCTTCAGGTGTCGCCTTCGGTTACGGGGAAGCTCTTTATGCCCATTTTCCTAGGAAGCCCGACCGGCTGTCCTTCGAGCAGAGCATTAGCCTTGTCCAAGATCTCCTGGAGCTCGTTTTTGTCTTCTAAACTCATCGTCTCCTGCCGTTCGAGCAACTTGGCTAGCCCTCGGGCTGTAAGGATCCAGAGGGGCAAGAATACTTCCTTTTCTTTTCCAATGGTCTTATACACGTAGGGATTGGCCTCGGTTTGTACAGATGCGTCGGCGGCGAATGCTGCCGTTCTCTTCATGTGGTAGAGTCCCGCTGTAATGCCAAGGGGTATTGCTACAACTAGCCCGATCAGGGTAAAGAGGCCCAGGCTGGGAAAGATGGGCTCTAGATACTTGTTGTCTTGGACGCCGAGCCTGAACAACACTATGATATTACTGGCGAAACCGACAAAGAAGGCTAGGTAGAGGTTGTAACCCTGTCTGAAGTAGAACCAAGCACGAAACAGTAATTTCGGGAAGTTCAAGTCTTCGTCACGAAAGCTCAATTCGAAGAATCCTTATATCAATATGTGGCGAAATGACGTTTTGTCGAGTCGATGCAAAAGCGTCTCTTTCTCCTGCCCCTCATCTGGGGCGCTTATGGGATCGGCGAGGTGTTGATACTCAATTATCTCTTCGGACCGGTAGCGTCCGCGAGCGTGTCCTATCCTGCAAACGACAAGCCAATAGGCGGATCGTACCTTCCAGTCCTCTTCTTCAACTTCGGTACATTAATTGCATTGATCGGCTTCAGCCTCTATTCTCTTGGAATCTGGGATATCGATTTCTCAAACCGCAAAGTGAAGACAGACATCGCCACACTTGCGGTGATGTTCGTGAGTGGAGTGCTTATTTTCTCCTCTGCCCTGTTTCTCTTTCCCCTAACAGCGGCCTTGGTCTATTTTCTCGCCACAAACATTGAGTGACCGCATCAATACTCAGAACAAGCAGTTGTAGCCCTGACGGGGAACCACGCACCGAGCAGGGCTTTCATGCCAATGCGGAGCGATCGGAGGTAATCCTTAGCCAGGGAGAGACAGGTGATTTAGAGAATGCAGAGAAAGACCCCCCCACCTTCTCGTCCATTACTCGTAGCGTGGGCTCCTTTTTCCCCTACCCTTGTCGAAGTAGGCTCCTTGGAAGGAGGACGCGTCGTCTTTCTCAGCATACTTTTCGGAAAGAAATTGGCTGCGCCCTTACGCTATGCTCTGCTCGCTCTTAGAACTCTCGCACTCTTGGGAGCAGAAAGACCGAAGATAGTTCTCGCCCAGAACCCTCCCATCTTTCTTCCTCTTCTTTTGGTTCTGGCCAAACGCTTCTACAAGTTCAAGCTGGTAGTCGACCACCACGCGGTCTGGAGCATGAAGACGCTTCGACAGCCGTTCCTCTCCCAAGGAATTGCGGTCACGGAGAGTTTCGTTTCTAAGAAGGCTGACGCCAACATGTCGCCCAACAACAGCTGGACAAGAGAACTTCAAGCAAGAGGAGCAAAGGATGCTTTCACGTACCACGACTTCATTCCCAAATCAACAATAACAAATGGCTACCACAACCGGGACTCGGCCACTTTGCCGCTGCCAGATCATCGTTTCTTGATAATTGCGGGTCACGGGGGACATCCTCAAGAACTGTTGGAAGAGGAGGTCGCAGCGATTCGAGGACTCGAGGGCTATCTTCTCGTGATCACAGGGAAGCGGGAAAAGCTTGCAGATAGAATAGCTAAGCTCGATCCGCCCAGTAATGTAGTCTACCCAGGCTATCTTGATGATGCGGACTATGAAGCGCTCAAGAGAAGCGCTGACGTGGCGTTGTCTCTGAGCACTGAAATAAACACGGTTCCCCACGCAATACACGAGTATTTGGCCTACGGTATTCCGACGATAGTCTTGAAGGATTCTCTACTGCGTTCACTATTCGATAGTGCAATCGTTGAGATTGATGATGCCCGGCCGGAGACCGTTAGAACGGCATTGGCGAGAATAACTGGGGATCCTACTTTTCGTAATCAACTGCGTGGGAACATCACTCGCAACTACGAGACTCGATCCAAAATGCACTTGGACGAAGAGTCAAAGCTGAGACGGGTCCTCTCCAGTTAGAATCATCGTCTCTGCACTTTCAGACTCGGTCATCCTACAGGCTCACGAAGGTGCTCTCGCCGACAACGAACCTTCGCCCTCTGGAAAGCGATGCATGGCTGGAAATGATCTTCGAATCTTTCCCAATGATGCTGTCAACTATTCTCTCCCTGCAATCGACTATAGTTCCGTCCAGCACGATACTATTCTCGATAGTCGCACCAAGTATTCTCACATGGCTCCCCAGAGAGGTATTCGGGCCAACACTTGCACCATCCCCGATCTCCGAATGGTCACCTATCACTATAGGTCCCCGCAAGGTCGCCCCGCTGTGCACAATAGTTCCTTCACCCACCTCGACTTCGCCGGAAACGGTGACCCCGTGTTCAATCATGCCCCCAATAGAGGTCTTGAGATCTTTTAGGACAAGCTGATTTGCTTCCAGAATATCTTCCGGACGTCCAGTATCCTTCCACCAACCTGAAACTTCGTGGTAGGTTATCTTACCACCCAGATCCAACAATTTTTGGATAGCGTCCGTGATCTCTAACTCGTTCCTTCGACTTGGCCTCAACTTCTCAATGATAGGAAAGATGGTGGGGCGGAGGAAGTAGACCCCGGCCAGAGCTAGGTCGCTGATGTACTGTTTCGGCTTCTCGATCAGCTTGATAATCCTCCCCTCTTCTAGTAGAACAACCCCAAACCTTTCAGGGTCATTTACTCGGGTAAGAATGACACTTGCATCTGCGTCGGATCTCAAGAACTCGCGGGTGAACTCAGGGATGTTGTCCTTGAGCAGATTATCGCCCAAATGAACAATGAACGGTGAGTCCCCGAGAAACTCCTTGGAGATTAGCACCGCATGGGCTATGCCCTTTGGCTCAGGCTGAGCGATATAAGTGACCTTGACGCCAAACTTCGAACCGTCCTCGAGGGCTTCGACTATTCCCTCCTGCAAAGGTCCAAGGATGACTCCGATCTCTCTGATACCAGACGCTCTCATCTGGTCGAACCCATACATGAGCATAGGCTTGTTTGCTATGGGAAGCATGTGCTTGTTCCCAGTGTATGTCAGCGGACGGAGTCTCGTTCCATGCCCTCCAGCTAAGAGTAGACCCTTCAATGAAGATAGACGCTCCTTGTAACAAAACGAGGAAGCGTTCGCAATAAATGAGTTAAGATGAGAGTCCCAGTTACAGCATCGTCAGTATTCTGCCGAAGAGTTCGAGGTTAGACAGGACTGATGTTGTCGAGGCTTGCGTAGAAGACGCCTGCAGAATTCGATTCTAGGAAGACAGTGAATGTCACTTGGGGGGGCGTCGCCCAGCCTTGAGCGTTCCAGATCGATTGCGGACTTAGAGTGATCGTTTTCCACTGGGACCTTTGTGTCGGGATGATGACTGTGGTGTTCGTAGAATAAGGCGTGACGGTCTGCTGGTTAGCTCGGTCGGAGAAAATGTAGTACAGGGTGTGGGTTCCGTCAGCTATGCTAGCGGCGAAGATGAGGTTTGTTGCAATGTTGGTTGTGAGTGACTGGTTGAAATGAATACTCAAGCTCGTGGCGTTTAGCAAGACTCTCTGCGACAACGCCAGTCTCTCAACACCCACCAGGGAGGATGTATAGTTGAGGATCATTTGCACACCGCTCGTTCCATTGACTCCTCCCAGAGGGCCGATGCCAGACCAGACAGGGTCAACGTTGGAGAAGGAAAGCTTCCAGTTGAAGGGAACCCTAGTTCCTACACTCGGATCCAAGACCCACCACTTCAACATCGGGTTTTCCAACGAGAGAGCTGGAATGTCTGACTTCCATGAGGTTGATTCGCCCAAGAGCTGTCCGGTCAACTTGTCATATATGACGATGTGGAATTGGTCTCCGCGCGGGACGGCACTCAGCGCGTCTGGAGCAGTAATCACATACGATGATGCAGAACCTCTGTTCAGTGGCGAAGTCGAATTGCTCGCCCAGAAATAGGTGAGGAAACTATACTTCACAAAGAAGATGGGTAAGACCGGTGTCGCGAGCAGGTTCGTAACAGTCACATTGATCATCGTTGCTGACCCGATGCTGTCAGGGTCCATTACTCCGTTGATCTGTATCGCAGTCCGGGGATTCGAAGCCTGATTTATGTAAGCCCCAGAGACACCTGCAAAAATCACGGTCAGCGTCATTACTACCATAACAGAGGGTGTCAGTCGTTGACGCAAGATCCTTAGGAAGGTTCCCGTGGGAGGCCGCCAAGCGATGCTAGGGAGTCTCGTTGTGAACGCAAGTCTGAGGTTTGGACCGCCAAGCCGACATAGTTCGAGGACCAGTGGGAATAGCCAGTAGGCCATGTAATTGGGGAAGGATCGATAATAGAAGAAGAAGATGAGGATTGGAAAGGCAAAGACTATGCTGTTCAAGCCTCGATAATGTTTGGCGTAAAGGTAGAACAGAATGCCGGAAACACCCCCCATGAGAACTAGGAAGAAGGAAGATGGGAGCGCAATTCCAAGGTCGAGGAGAAAGCCCGACAGACCAATTCCTCCAGGAACCTGAGCCGGGGCGTTCGGCAGGAATGGCGCCATTACGTCAGCCCACCAGGAACCTGGACTGTAGATGATGAACGGTAGGTTAGGCAAGAAGAAAGCAGAGAGCATCAAACCAACACTTCGAGTCAGACTTCGCAACCCATGGTATGGAGTCTCCTTCCAAAGGCGCAGCAGGAGGAAAGGAGCAATTACGATAGCAATCTGTTTAACCGCGACAGCAAGGCCGAGGGAGACCCAGCTAGCCTTGGGATGACGATACCAGAGAACTGCGGTTAGAACGAGAAAGAAGGCCCAGATGCTATCGGTCCAACTTCCTGCGATTACGATTGAGAACAGTGTAAACGGTAGAACGCTGATACTCTTCAGCCTCGCGGGAGCTAGGGCGAATATGGTGAGGATTGACATGATGTGGAAGATGAAAACAGTGTCTCTGACATCATGCAGACCGAGCAAGTAGAACGGGACGATAGAAAGGAAACTCAACGAGGGATAGGCAAGATGAAAATCGAAGGAGCCGTCAATACCCGGGGTGTAGAAGGACGGGGAGAAGCCAAATCTGTCCAACAGAGGTTTGATTGAGAAACCGTATGGACTCTGTAGCTGCAAGACCCTCAGGATTCCCATATAGGTCCCCACCACCGTATCGGTCGAGTAGCTGACGTAGAGAAGCCTTGATGCAACGACGTACAGCCAGATGAACAAGACAAGGTTGCCGACCAGGGAAAGCTGGTTAGCGCGTGAAAGAGTCAGATTTTTTCTAAAGGAAAATGTCAGATTGAATAATCCAAATCCAGCAAGGCCAATGGCGAGAACTAGCATCGCGACGATGCTCGGCCCAAAAGCCACAAGCCACAACCCAGCCACAACTGAGAACAGGCCTGTCAGACCAAGGCCGATTCGTGACAACCTCGTGGGCTTAGCCTGAGTTTCTCTCAGTCCAATGTATTCCTTGACTCTCTCTATAGACTGGTGAAGTTGGGTGAGAAACTTGGAAAGGACCATACGGATGACCACGTCTACAGGCTTTCAGCTCGGGTGATAACCAAAGGTCTCGAATTTTCCCACTTAAGGGTTATGCGGAAAGCGAAGCTATGGATTTGCGTCTTAGACTGAAGGTCGCGCTCAAATTCCTGGCCTATTCGCGCGGGGGACCCTATCTCCAAGACTCTCATCTATCAGTTCGCAGACGATGTGACCTATCATGATATGACATTCCTGTATCCTCTGAGTATCGTCCGAGGGGACAATCACACTGTGATCGCATTCTGGTCCGAGCTGTCCTCCTCCAGAGCCAGTGAGGGCTATTGTCTTCGCTCCGATTCTCCGGGCCTCCTCGACGCCTTTGATGACGTTCGCCGAGCGACCGCTAGTACTGATACCTACAGCAACATCCTCCGGTTCCAGAATTGCCTGGACTTGACGGGAGAAGATTTCGTCGAAACCGATGTCGTTACCTATCGCTGTTAGAATGGACGTGTTCGTCGTCAGGGCTGATGCCCTGAGAGCAGGTCGCGCCCTCTTGAATTTTCCGACAAGCTCCGCAGAAATATGCTGAGCATCGGCAGCGCTACCCCCATTACCGAAGAAGACGACCTTCCGACCTTTCTTTAGCGCAATCGTTATCATGCGGGCCATCTGAACGATATCGTCGAGACACTCCTCAGCGAGTCGTTGTTTTGTTTCGACACTCTTTCGTACTGCGTCTCGCGCCAAGGACACATCGTGATCATCCTCGCTCGCTCGCCTGTGAACTTTTGTGGACTTTTGCATCACTTGTTGAATCCTACTTTGGGCTTCGCCAGGTTTGCAAACCTTCAAGATCGAATCTGACAGGGAAGGCCTTGCCTCCTAGGCTCTCGACCGCCTTTTCTACATGCACCTGTCTTCCAGGCTCGCAGTATAGGAACAAGAATCCTCCTCCTCCAGCGCCGAGAAGTTTGCCCCCGATAGCCCCACTTTCTCGCGCGGCGTGCAGAAGCCTGTCGACCTCATTGGTTGAGATCGCAGAGTCAAGTGCCTTCTTCGTGACCCACTCCGAGTTTAGCAGTTTAGCGAACTCGGTAAGGTTGCCGGTGAGAAGGGAGTCCTTCATCTCAAGCGTTAGCTCTTTCATACGTTCGAGAGCTTCCATAACTTTCGAGTCTTTATGTTCGTACGATTCGATCTGCCTCTGAAGGATACCACCCGATCTTCTAGTGGTGCCGGTAAAGCAAAGGAGGCTGCTGTACTCCAGCTCGTTCAGGGTTTCCCGCTTTATCCTGAGAGGGTTGACGATGTTTGAGTCTTTCTTGAACTCGATAAGATTGAAACCCCCGAAAGTCGACGCGTACTGGTCCTGCAAGCCGCCAGGAATCCCGACATCCTTCCTCTCAACATCATACGCAAGATTTGCTATCTCATAATCCGTCATCGACGTGCCCTTCCACTCTCTGAAAGCGCCTATGAGAGCAACGCAGAGCGCCGATGAAGATCCGAGCCCTGTGCCAGGGAGAGCGTCATACCTGAGGTCTGCGTCAAAACCCTGCTCCACAGCAAACCGCTTCGCGACCGCACGGACGAACTCCACCTCTCCACTCCCTTTGAGATCACCAAGTCTCTCAGGTCCAAGGGAAACATCCTGGTCTTCCCTCGAGACAGTAACCATCCCGTCGGACCGCGGGGTAATCGAGCAGTAAGCATAATTCTGAATGGTAGAGGAGAGAACCACTCCACCCTTCAAACCAGGATAAGGCGGGACGTCAGTTCCCCCTCCTGCATAGCTGACTCGGAGAGGAGCTCTAGCGCGAATCTTGCTCATGTTGACTCGCCATTTCCAGTCTTCTCTTCTTTATGGATTATAGTTGAGACTGCTTGTTGCAAGTCCCCTTGGTTCGTCTCGACCCGAACACCACGACACCCAGCCCTTTTAGCGGCCTCAAGATCAATCTCCTTGTCTCCGATCATCCAAGACTCATTAACATCGATCCCTAGGTCTTTTGCAGCCTTTAGAAGCAGACCGGGCTGAGGTTTTCGACAGCTGCATCCTTCATCGGGTACGTGTGGGCAGTAATAAATGGCGTCAACACAACATCCCATTCGTTTCAGTTCCGATTGGAGCTTCTCGTGAATTCGGCCTAAATCTTCGTGAGTGGCTAGACCTCTTCCAACAACAGACTGGTTAGTTACGATGACAAGTCGGAAGCCCCGCTCTCGAAGAGCACGCAACGGCGGCCCGATCCCTGGCAATATCTCAAGCTCGTTCGGCGTCTTGACATAGTCCGGTCTTTCTCGTGTCAGAACACCGTCCCGATCTAGAAAGACGGCCTTCATGGTCACGTGTCCGGCACGACGCGTCCTTCGCGAAGCGAATTAATAGTGTTTTCCAGAACTCTTGGTACCGGAAGAGAAGCTTGGTTAGACTCGAACAGTTTCCAGAATCTTAACAAGCATCAAAAGGTCGTCAGAGTCAGTATCCGACTCGCGTCATCTACAACATACATGTGACAGTCAAGTTGGACTCGTGGATATACATCTCAGGGATTTCTCTTGCCTTCAGCATGCCTGGTCTCTTGTTCTCTTACTACAGCGTGATTCTCTTCCTGAGCACGTTCCGCTATCCGAAATCTCTCGGGGACGAACCCCATCTTCAAGAGACACCGTTGGTCTCGATTCTGATCGCCACGTTCAACGAGAAGTTTGTTGTGGCAAACACCCTCGACGCTCTTAAGAGCCTCGACTACCCCAAAGACAAACTCCACGTTGTGGTAGCCGATGACTCATCCGACGAGACCGTTGACATCATCGACCGGAAGCTTTTGGAACTTAACAATCTAGGGATTCATAGTGTCGTGTCGAGGAGGAAGGGCCGGGCCGCCTTCAAGAGCGGCGCGCTGAATCAAGCTGCCCCACTCCTGAAGGGCGACTTTGTCCTTTTGTTAGACGCAGACTCGACAGTCATACCCGACGTTCTGAAGAGAGGGCTAAATGCCGCCAGTCACGATCCCAGAATCGGTTTCGTTTCATTTCGAGTCGGTCACTACAACCGAGAACAGAACTTGACGACCCGACTATTTGCGCTCCAGCAAGACCAGGGAGATACAGTTGCAAAGATGGGCGCTTATTCCATCGACGCTCCTTACTCGTTCCAAGGCGGATTCGTTCTAGTTTCAATGATGGTCCTAAGACAGCTCGGTTTCTGGCCAAACTCCTCAATCGTGGAAGATGCTGATCTATCTTGTAGAATATACTGTGCAGGATATCGGGGCGTATACCTTTCCGACGTTCGAATATTCAGCGAAGATCCCTCTAGCTTAGAAGTTTGGAAGAAACAAGCGGCGCGAGTGGCTCAGGGCTGGGCCGCGTACGCAATCGCCAACGGCCGTATGATTCTCGATTGCAAGAAACTTTCCATCTGGAGGAGGATCGTTCTGTTCTCCCAACTTGTCGGACCGTTCCAAGGGCTAAGCTGGGTCGTAGCAACGTTCGTTTCGGCATTCGGACTAATCATCGGCCTCAGTGCTCCATCAAATTCGATCTTTTCAAGCCCGACCTATATCATGATAGTGACTCTGCCACTAGTCTCATTCTATGCCTCAGGCATCTACGCCCTCCACATCCAGAAGAAACTAAACCCGCATAATCTCGTCCTGCTTCCTCTGCTGTCATACACCAGCTCCTGTATGACAACGGCCATCATGGTTGGGTTCCTCAGCGGTGTGAGAGGTAAGACCGGCACTTTCTTCAGGACGCCAAAGTATGGGCTTTCACCTCCGGGAGACAGGCAGTACCATCGCGATATTCAGCTGGACAGAATCGCCCTTGTAGAAGGAACCCTAGCCTCTGTCGCACTGGCGATGAGCGTTATCGTGCTCTTAGATGGAGTCTGGGCCCTGGCCCTAACTCTTGGAGGATTTGGAGCCTTGACTCTAAAGTCAATGGACCTTTCTCGAAATCTGCGACCGAAACTTAAACTAGGTTGGGCGCAGACGTTCGACAAGAACACCGGCGAAAACGAGATTGGGCCTAAGTAATTGAATCTTCAGCTAGGCTTCGACTCCTGATTTTCGTATTAGGAAGAACCCAACTTATTTTCCCTTCTCGGTTTGATATCCTTGTCCTAGACGTTCTAAGGATCTGTTGAAAGTCATCTGCGTTTTCAACTAGGTCGGATGCGATCCGATGCCAATGATCAGATATGGTCGCAAAATCAGATTCGAATAGCCCATTTGTCTGTATATCCGAAAACCCTCTGCCCAATGCTGTTGAGGAGAAGATACGCTTCCTCAATCGACCCCTCATCCAGTTGTTTCGGGTGCCTCCTTGCTAACAAGCATGAGTCTTTCCCGGTGACCCTTTAGGTTCTTCGCGCGAACTAGGCTCCACCGATCGAAGTCGACAAGAACCTCCTTCATGGGTATTTCGCAAAGCGGCAGTCTGCCATTGTGGTGTGAGAGTTCTTTGACTCCTCGATAGATTGTTTATTGGTCATTGTAGGATATGAAAGCCATCAACAGCATGGTTCCTTAGAATGTCGCTCGCTAAGCACTGTCATTTCACAGGTTAACATACACTCACAATTTAATCAACCCGAATTCTCAGCTCTTCCGTGAAACCAGACACTTACCGAATTTAACGGGACCATGGATCGCACCTGGGCGAAACGAGACTCTTCGTCGAAATGTCTCTGAATTGAGTCAGAATTCCATTAACAATTTTGTGTCCTGATATATCGAAACCCAAGCATATCCCAAATAACGAGAATCTGGGAAGGACCCCTGTTTAGGGGGTTTGTTTGACTCCTTGATAATCAAGTGAAGTTACTTGTTCCTCAAGTACGAGACTAGTTCGCTTGCGCGTTCGAAGATTCGATGGTTCCGGATAGCCCGTGAGGCCGGGGCATGAGTTCGTATAACTGGAAGAGATGACCCACGATTTGTTGGTAGGAAAAGCCCCACTTCGCATAAGCTTCTCGGGAGGAGGCACCGATCTCGCATCCTACTATAGAAAGTTCGAGGGCAGAGTGGTTAGCGCCACTATCAATCGCTTCGTTCACGTTCAACTGAACGGCCGAAAAGATGGAAGAGTTAACATGAAATCTGACGATTACAGGACCACCTTGGCCTTTGACAGCGGAGAGATTCCTCTTCCGAAGCCACCATTTGAAATCGCCCTCTCCGCAATGAGAATCTTCAGTCCTACGACTGGCGGATTGGACATGTTCATCGACAGCGATGCTCCACCTGGGTCCGGACTCGGGTCCTCCGGGGCGATGGCAGTAGCAATGGTCGACATTCTTTCCTCCAACGTTGGCAAGTGTCTCACAAGGTATGAGATTGCAGAGAAAGCCTACGAGATTGGCCATGATACCTTGCGACTCCCGATCGGCAAGCAAGACGAATATGCTTCTGCTTTCGGTGGGATGAACGAATTCATCTTCACACGAAATGAAGTCGAAGTTAGACCATTGATTCGGGATCCCGAGTCCCTTGCTTATCTAGAACGGAATCTTATGCTATTCTATCTGTGCGAGACCCGGGAAGCGTCAGAAATACTCAGGGTTCAGGACGAAAGAACACGCCGGGAAGATCCAGATATTATGGAGGCGCTTCACCGATCCCGCGAGTTCGCTGTTGAATGTAGAAAGGCAATAGAGAGCGGAGATGTGCAAGATCTTGGTAGGCTGCTGGATTGTTCTTGGCAGCAGAAGAAAAAGTATACGGAGAAAGTTACAAACGCGAGAGTTGACCTAGCTTATCAGACGGCTATCCATGCTGGAGCTTATGGTGGCAAATTGACGGGTGCTGGCGGGGCTGGACATCTACTACTGTGTTGTGCTCCGGAGTCTCAACGCAAGGTAGAAGAGAGCATGTCAGCACTTGGCGTGAAACGTGTGAACTTCAGGGTTGAACCTAACGGTGTCAGCATCGAGGATGGGGAATCAACTGCGGACCGCTGATTCTTCTATACAAGAATCCATCGAAACACTCGTGAGACTCAAGAAGATCAGCGCACAGCTTACGAAGGTGGAGGACGTTATACGGCTCGCACGAGACCAGGGAGACACTGTCTTCATCTTCGGAAACGGTGGAAGCGGATCGACGGCGGTCCATTTTGCAGCAGATCTGATGAAAACTGCCAACCGCCCCGGCGTGAAGAGAATCAAAGCTATCAGCCTCAATGACAATCTGTCACTGACTACTGCTTGGGCAAACGATGCTTCCTACGAGCACGTATTTAAGGAACAATTGGAGAATCTAATGAAACCGGGCGACGTTGTGATTGCCATAAGTGGCAGTGGAAACTCGAAAAATGTTCTGCTGGCGACCGAGTACGCTCGATCAAACGGTGGCATAACTATAGGGTTGACTGGATTCGACGGAGGCTCATTGAAGAGTTTAGCCTCGGTCCCGGTTGTAGTGCCCTCCAACGACATGCTCAGGGTAGAAGACACCCACCTAGCGATTTGCCACCTTCTGGTGCGACTTCTTCGCGATGGAAGAACGGACCGCGAGTAGCGTCTGCGTAAAATGCCCAGACCAACCGTGTCAGTAATAGTTACCGCGAAGAACGAACAGGAAACTGTGGAGCGGTGTCTCGCCGCTCTAATGAAGCAGGATTATCTCGATTACGAGATATTGTTCGTGGACGCAGGTTCTGAAGATGACACCCTCAGTATAGCTCACAAAATGGCAGCTGGCGACTCTCGGCTGAGAATATTGCAAGCGACGGGTAATCCTTCGCACTGCCGTAACATGGCCCTCCGGTTATCTAGCTCAGACATAGTCGCTTTCACTGACGCTGACGTCGAAGTCCCGTCAACATGGCTGACTCAGAGTGTTGGGACCCTACTGTCTTCGCCGGGTATTGGTGGGGTCGGAGGTCCAAACAAGCCCACCCGGGACCACAGCAGTGAGTTCGTGAAAGCAGTCGACTTGATGCTCGCCACCTCGCTTGGTAGCATGAGGTCGGCCCAGAGCTACGACTTCAGAGAAAAAACGGTCGTCAAAAGTATTCCATGTTGCAACGCCATATATCGGCAGTCCCTTCTAACTGAGATGGCAGGATTCGACGAAGAACTCATAGGCTGCGACGATACGGACCTCGGTTACAGGATTAGCCGCGCTGGCTTGAAACTGGTCTTTGATCCAGAATCCGAAGTCCTTCATTATGTGAAATTCTCGACAATTCGACAGTTCGCCCGACTGATGTTCAAGTATGGTAGAGGTAGGGGTTACGCCTCGAAGAGAAAGAAGTACTTGTTCTCCGGACCTGCCATACCTGCGGCAGGACTGGCTATGATCCTTCCAGGCATACTTCTAGTATGTTGGTTGTTCGCGAGCCTGATCCCGCTCGAATTCGTACTTGCGGCCTATGCTTTTCTCATCGTCGGCTATTCCTTGACAGTCGCGGCTTCACAGAGAAATCTAGGAGTCGCGTTCGTTGGCCCCATAGTATTAACAGCCGAATACCTTTCCTATTTCGCAGGCTTCCTCGTAGGTCTCTTCGACAGAGCACCCAGCAGGTGGAGTGGCTAGGTGTTGGATAGGGAGAGATGTCTCTTATGGCTGGCTATAGCCTGTTCGACGACTTTCATAGTTCTTGCGTTCGTCATATCCTACTACATATGGGGATTCTACGGGCTCCCAATGGGCTGGGACACCCCCCACTACGTTGAGCAAGCAAATATCGTGGCGGCGAAAGGACCAATTCAACTCTTTGCTGTCCAAGGACCGTATGATTTTGTCTATCAGTTGTTATCAGGCACCCTAGTTTGGCTCGGCGCGTCGGCTCTAAATCTAGAAATCGTTCTTCCCATCCTATTCTCCTCTCTGCTCCCTTTCCTAATCAGCAGAGTAGCGATGGTTGACAACGACTTTAGGTTCTCTACGCTCGCAACCATTGCAGTGCCAGGATGGTCTGTGATATACTATCTCGGAGCCAGCCTTCATGCAAATCTTCTCGGGCTAGTTTTTATTCTCGCAGCGATTCCACTCATTCTCCAGTCCCAAACAATTAGGCAGCCGCGAGCCATTATGGGGCTAGTTCTAATCGCGATAGCTTCGTTCACTCACATCGAAACAACGTTGTTCTTCGTCGGACTAATGTTTATTGTGAGCGTTGCTTTGTCAGGCTTCCCAAAGAGAATCGCAATAGTCTCCATGGCCGTGGTTTTACCTGCCGCGATAATATACATTATACACTTCCTTCTGCTCGTATCCCTGACTGGGTACAGTCTTCCTGTCTATACTCTAGAGCCAATCCTGTTCTGGTTTGAAATCTTCGGCCCCCTCTTGCCTCTCGCAATCTTCGGCCTAACTCTCGTCCTACGTGGAAAGCGAACTTCTCTCGAGAGTCTGGTCATGCTCTGGGCTGGTGCCTCCATACTAATCGGCCTGTCACAGTACCTGGACCCTCAGACCTATACCTTCGCCCAGCGAGCGGCTGGGCTGGTCCCAGTGCCATTCCTCGCCGCGATCGGGCTCAGGCAACTTGGAACACTGAGCGTCAGTCGCAGACTCGGAGTATTTTCCCCCTCGCATCTTCGGAGGGCGCTTCTGGTCGCCTCGCTCATTCTCTTAGTGGTGTCGTGGCCAACCAGCTACGTGGCCGATGCTCCTGTGGACCAAAGAGTCTTCCTATCTCCTGGCGCCTACCAGAGACTCGAGTGGATTAGCGCCAATATGAAATTCTTGAGCACGCCGATCTTCGTCTACAATGACTTCGACTTGAGTGCTGGAGGATGGGGGGATTTGCACGACAACTGGGTAGGGGCTATAGTCGGCACCCATCTCTCATACCTGGGGAGTATCGACTACTTAGTCCAGGTACAGCAAACCCCATACTCCAACATAGTATCCCGACTACACTCGGCTGTATTCGAAAAAGAATTGCGAGACGCAGGCATAACCAGTCGGGCAGTCCTTCTCTCGCACCCGATCATCATCGTGGCTGACTTTTACAATCCGTATCCCTTGCCAACCTACTACGCCACATACTTCAATGAGGTGTCTAAAGGAGTCTTTGTCGGGAACACTACGAGACTCGCCGCTATCAACAATGTGACCATATCTCTCGCTGCCTCGATAACAAGCTCATCCGGACCTTGGTACCAGGACCTCACTGGCTGGGCGGAGAGCGTCAACACACTCCAAATCTACACGAATTCTTCTCGGAACAACGTCGAAGCTTATTTTCCTATCGCCGTATTCTCAAACGGAAACTACACATTCAGGCTCCGCTACTGGGACGGAGCAGGCAACGACCTGAACGTATTTCTTGCGGGACAAGCCTTGGGGACCGTCACATACAATAACACACAGTCTCCTCTGACCATGACCTTCGATCCTGTCTACCTAAACAGCGGAACGTACTACGTCAACATTCGTATCAACCAGGGTCCTGGAATCGCCAAGTTCGCGTCCTTGGACTACCTAAGCGTGGTAGAATCATGAAAGCATCCCACCGACCAACACAACAAAACCCCCTGATTAGTATCGTTCCTCAGTTTGTGACGGGGAGTTAACTACAAATTTCTCCAAACTTATATCAGTGGAATGCATGAGGACAAGAATGATCGTCGCCTTACTGCCTGCCTTCAACGAAGAGAAAAGAATTGCCGCAGTGATAGACAAGACTCAAAAGTTCGTCGACAAGGTCATCGTCTGCGACGACGGATCTACCGATGCGACATACGAGAAAGCAGCCGATTGTGGAGCCGAAATAATCAGACATAAGAGAAACTGCGGATACGGTGCCGCCCTCCGCTCCTTATTTGCACGTGCCATGACACTGCCAGCTCAAGCGTTCGTCACAATAGATTCTGACGGTCAGCACGATTCATCATACATCCCCAAACTAACCGTCCCGATCTTAGGAGAGGAGGCGGATGTCGTCATCGGCTCGCGCTTTCTGCTAGGAAAAGACTCGACTCCTGCCCACCGCAGGATAGTAATAAAACTCATCACCGGACTCTGCGATGTGGTGACTGGCAACGAGTTTACTGATCTGCAGAGCGGGTTCAGGGCGTACAGCGCACGTGCCATAGCTCTAACTTGCCCAACGAGACCAGGCATGGGGGCGAGCACCGAGATTATCATTAAGGCGACGAAATCAAGGCTCCGCGTGAGGGAAATCGGAGTTCCAATCTACTATAACGGGGACAGGACTCCCCCCGTCGAATCTGCTCGCCAATTCATTGACGTTATCAATTCAATACTCTTCCCGTTCCTCAGCTAATCGGAGGACCCTTCCGGGAACCGTCAGCAACACTATTGTAAGCATCAGCATATCGCGATGCAACTTTGTCCCACGTATGGTTTCGTAGTACAATCTCCCTAGCTAGCTGACCCCGCGCCGATCTGGTCTCGTCATCCTGCAGAATGGCAATTGTCTTCTCAGCCAGATCGATCTCGTGGCCCGGATTGAAAAACGTCCCAGAACGACCCAGGACCTCTACAGGTCCACCACTAGCGGCCGCGACAACAGGTACATGGCACGACATGGCCTCGAGCACGGAAAAACCCAACATCTCGGTGGGAGCTGTGGACACTTGGACGTCGGCCATTTGGACCATTCTCACGAGTTCAGAACGAGGGAGAAAAGCTACAAGTCTGACTGACGCTCGTACACCTGATTTCGATATCTCCGAAGTCATCGCATTCCTAAGCGGACCCTCACCCACAATCACGAACACAACGCTTGGAAGTCGTGAGACAACTGTGTGAATGGATTTGACCAGGGTAAGTGGATCCTTGTAGGGATAGAGCCTACCAACGAAGAGTACAACCTTCGCATCAACGGGGATGCCCATATCTGACCTGAGAGAGAGTTTTGTCTCTGGAGAGATTGGGTGAAAGAGTTCAGTGTCCACTCCATTGTGAATAACATCGGACCTAATGCCGTAGCTGTTCAACAACAGCTTCTGGACGTATCCGGAAATTGCGATTACCCGGTCGACTCGTTTTGCAACGGCGCGCAGGCTCGCTTGCTCTAGCATGTATCCGATTTTGTACCGAATCTCGGGCTCCAAATGGGGTCTCGGAACACCATGAACGGTGTATAGGAGAGGAACCTTCGTTGAGGGATTCAGTACAAGGGGCAAACTCGGAAATGCGTAGTTGAGATGCAAGAGATCGGCCTGGCTTCCACGCGATCTGAACAAATGTTCTTGGAGGTCATTCTTAGCAGTGGGCCTACGTCCAGTAATCGCCCTAACAGCAAGGCTTCCGAGCGGTGGAGTGATAGAGGCCTGGATGTCGATCTTCTTAAGAGAGGAGGCTAGGGATTGGACGAAGGACTCGACGCCGTACTTGCCGAGAGATCCTTGAATGTGAATTCTCACGCCGTTCTCCTTTAGGTCTGAATCATGCCTTGTTTTCCATCAAACGCGATGGAAATGTATGGCTCTCCCTATTCCACCCCGTTCCTAAGCATTCGTTTCTGATTTCGGAGCCGTAGGTACAAGTTCGTGCCAAACCTGTTCTGAAACATGTCAGCCAAGGCGAGGTTGTCCTTTACCTTCTTAATCGGCAAGAATGGAAGGGATCGAGGAACCAGAAAAGCGTCATAGGTCGAGAAGAGTCGCCTAACTAGACCCTCATTCTTGAGCCAGTTCTCAGCATGCTCCCACTCGAAGATGAGATTCGAAACCCTTCGTTCAGAGAGGAGCTCGAACGCACCGACAAGTATTTCGGGCTCTGCGCCCTCAGCATCAATCTTCAACAGATCGATGTGGTCTAATCCCAACCGAGCCGCTTCCGTATCGAGCTTAACAGAAGGAACCGAAATGTTCGGGCCTCCCGAGTCATACACGATCGAGTGCATTCCCTTGTGATCGGTTGCAGATAGATAGAGCGTCCTTTCGCCTTCAACATCCGAGAGAGATTTCGGAATGAGCATAACGTTCGAGAACTTGTTGCGGCTCAACGATCGCGCCAGAAGTGAGAAACTCGAAGGTTCAGGTTCGAACGAAACGACACGACCCTTGGGCCCGACAATTCCGGCAGCGAGGAAGGTGAAGAAACCCACGTTGGCACCAACATCCACGACGGTGGACCCGCTACGCAATATCTCGACAAACAATTCAGTGGTCCGAAGCTCATACCATCCTAGAACGGCGATCGAGGGGGAGATACCCATGTCATTAGGATTGAGATATATCTCGAAACCATGGGTGCGCTTCAGCGCAATAGGATTCTTCGCATAGGTCTCTTGCACAAAGTCGTCAATAGAGTGTGCCCCACCAAATACCCTAGCGAAAGCGCGAGGATGGCGGAGGAGACCCGTAATTGTCTTGGATGCGTATCTAATCTCCAGAGTTATCGGGATCGGAGTGTCTCGCATTGCTACCATGCGTGATTGTTTGCAACGATCCTACCCAAAGAATATTTAATGTTGGTCTCCTCTTGGACAGACGCCTCGAAACAAAAAACGCAAGAACTCAAGTCTGAACCTATTTTAATCCAAATCTTCCTGTACCGTCAGTACTATAGAAGGATCCTGCGATGAGCCTAGTGCCAGTAATAGTAACGGGAGGAGCCGGGTTTATCGGAAAGCATCTCGTGCACTCTCTCCTTGACAATCGTCAAAGGGTTGTAATTGTTGACAGAGTTGCAACGCCAAAGACCCTCGGATCATCCCATGGATTAGTCGGCAGGAAAATGGACGTGGCTAGCATTAGTAGTCTGAATGTGTCAGGACTGCGCGAGGCAAAGATCGTTCACCTAGCCGCTGATGTCTCTGTTGTGAAATCCGTCCGGGACCCGATCTCAACCGTAAGGTCGAACATCGGCGTGACATGTGAAATGCTCGAGTTTGCCCGGAAGATAGACTCGGAACGTTTCGTCTTCTCTTCAACAGCCGCTGTTTATGGCGATAAGAGGGGGCGATGCCGGGAAACAGATCCCACTAGTCCCGCCTCGCCCTACGCTGTCTCAAAACTTGCTTGTGAGCACTATTGTAAGCTCTATAGTAGCCTATACGGAGTCCAGACTGTCATCCTTCGGTACTTCAACGTGTACGGTCCAGGCCAATCGACCAATTATGCAGGCGTCATTACAAGATTTGTGACTCGAGCCTTGAATGAGGAGCCACCGATCATTTTTGGCGATGGGAATCAGACTCGTGACTTCATCTTCGTAGGCGATGTGGTGAGAGCCACCATGGCTGCTCTCGAGAAACCAATTCCAGGAGGGACGATTATCAACATCGGAACAGGAAGGCCGACCAGCGTTCGATCCCTTGCGGATAGAATCTTGAGAATTCTCAAGCTTGAACATCTCCACCCAGTTCACACTTTTGCCAGCCGCGGAGACGTCAGACATAGTAGGGCCGACACTTCTATCGCTCGAGCGAAGCTACGCTTCCGGTCGGCCCGCGGGCTTGACGAAGGTCTACTAAAGACAATTGATTGGCTGAGGACAATGAACCGCCCTTAGAGTGAGCCAATCTATACCGCAAAGGAAACTTCCAACATTACTTGTAAGAGGGACATCCCGTTCGAGTGCGCCCGTCTGCTTCTCGGATGATCTCAAGAGGGAAAGGCCTCAGAGTCTAGTAGACAATTTGTCGAGGCGACGAAGGTGGATGCGTTTTAGTGGCGAGTAGATACCCTGAAGGGATAAGGTCGGAAATTCCGAATCCCTGGCGGGACAGAAACCTTCTTTCGGCATCCGTGTTCTGCTCGACTACGACATAACGCGTGCGAGAGAGGGCTCGCTGCCCGCCCAGAAGCACTTGCAGATCGTTGCCTTCAGTATCAATCTTGACAACGTCGATCTCTCGAGGATAGACGTGCTCGACGTAAAGTTCGTCAAGAGTTGTGAGCTGTGTTTCAACCCACCTAGGACTGCTCGCCCTTCGTCCGAGACTGAACCACATGGGTCTTCTTTGACTTGATTTTCGATCGAGAGAGCTCAGAACTGCTGTTGAGGGGTCATAGTATAGCGTCACCTTTCCATTTGCTTGTCCCGCGGCCTTGTTAACGACAGTTACGTTTTCGAGACGGTTGAGCGACACGTTCTCTTTGAGATATGCCAGGGTTTCAGGATTAGGTTCTATGCTCACCACTTTACCCTTGGGTCCCACGATTTTGGCAGCAGCGAGGGTGTATGAGCCAGCATAGGCTCCCACATCGACGAAAACGTCCCCCGGCTTCAGAGCGGAGTGGACGAAGTTTGAAACGTCGAACTCATGGAAGAATGGATTCATGTAGATGTTGTGGTCTGAGTCTTTCCTCAGATGAAATCTGTACTCCACGTCGAAGATTCTTACTCTTCCTAGGCAATCAGCGAGGGGCCATCTTATGTTCGTGACTGGTTTATCCCGCACTCGAGAATACGCGAACTTGAATCCCAAGTTCAAGGCGGTTATTAGTTTGTACCCAAAGTCCAATCTTCGGCCAGCGACAGAAACCTTGGTCATCGCGAGACACGAGCGAGAAGCGAGGTTCCTAGTGCCGCGCGACGCGGGGGTCATAACTTCCAATGGAATCAACATGGTTGCCTTACTATCTAACTATTGCTTACAAGCGATCTGACCGTGGAGAAAGCAGTTTGAGGACAAGGAACGCTCCGGCCGTAATCAGACTCCACCAGTAGGCCAACGAGGAAAACCGGAGCACACCCGGAACTCTTGGATAAGGCTTCAACCAGGGGAAAACCCTGATAGTTTGACGAGATCGCGCTATCCAATCCATTGAGGGCAATCGGAATGCTGGGTGACAACCTCGAACTGATATAATTGGTGTGTTCTATCGCCTCAGCAGAGAGAGGGACTCGTGAAGGCCATGAAGATTAGCGGTGTAATCATGCTGTACAACGAGGAAGAGGTCATCGACGAGTTCTCCGAAAGACTCCTGAAATCTTTGCGTAAGCTCCCCGTAGAGTACGAGGTCAACTTTGTAGTCGAGGGTACTGATGGGACCCTTGAGAAGGTCAAGAGTCTCGCCAAAACGGACCCGAGGGTCAAATTTGACTACCACGAGAAGAGGCTCGGGCTCGGAAAGGCGACGAAAAAGGGCCTAGGACTGGTTGATCCGAGTTCGAACCTTGTCTTGACGATGGATTCGGATTTGAACCATGATCCTGAAGAGATCATCAATCTTCTAGTAGCTTCCAAGGAGGCGGACGTAGTCGTCGGCTGTAGGTCAAGAAGCGGGGGCCTCGTCAAGGAACTTCCATTGTTCAAGAGAATTATCAGTGCCTCAACGAACTGGGTCTTGAGAAACGCTTTTAGGATGAGCTCTAGCGACATCACGTCCGGCTTCAGGATCTACTCTACAAAGGCAATAGAGAGCATTAGAGACGATCTCGTCTCGAAGAATTTTGAGGTGACTGCGGAGCTGCTCATCAGGGCGAAGAAGAAGGGATTCTCGATAACCGAGGTCCCTATCACCTTCACCCGCCGACCAAGGGGAACGAGCAAGCTGAGCTTCGTTAGGAGCGGCATAGGATATGTCATATTGCTATTCCGCCTAGGAATCTAGAATCCTTCCGAAAATACTGCATTTCATTAATCATCCCTGGCTCCGGAGTTGTGCGCTGTTCTTGTCCTGGACCAGAATCGATTGGTTATCCTGAGCTAGAAGCACTGTTTAGCTGAGACGCTATGCCTAAGGTTGGCTGTTCTCTCTCTTGAGAACAGGCATACTCGACGACTCGCTGTTCGCCCCTCCCGGAGTCGACTTTCTTATCATCTGTATCAGATGTTGCTCAACGTGAGGCTCGAGAATCGTACTGGACCCTCGCTCTTCTGGAGCAGAATGCTCCGTCAAGATCAGGTTCTCCAGTTCCCTGTGCGTGCGTCGAAGCTTCAGATAGAGACCCATAGCTACGGCACTGAAGATTCCCACGCTGCTCAATGCAACTATCGTGAAGCCGCTGCCCTGGAGCGACGTGTTGACGTAGGCTTGGAAGTAGAAATCGTTCTGATAATTCTCATACATCCAGATCCCAAGATACGCGATAACAAACGACTGTACAATCAGAAGGACCTTCACAGGACCAGGAATATGCCTTCTCGGAGTCTCGACATGATCGCTCGTGCACATTCACCCTGGGATTAGAAGATCTCAGCTTCCACTCCCCGATCGTCTAGCTATCCGGTTCGATAAGGGCGGTTTGTGCCCTTGGGATTGGATGGATAGTATCCATGTCCAAACCTTGGTGAGTCTAGAGGCGCCTTTCTATTCTGGCTGGTGATCCTCGTCACTACTCTGTTGGGCTGTCCCACGCCTGACGCTTGACGTCCCAGCGATTGAGGCTCTCTGTCTAGGCACCGTTGTTACGGCCACGACGGCTTTCTCGCTTCTAGCCGATGAAACCTGCGGCTTCTTGACCGTCCTCTTCGTCGATGCCCGCCTAGGTGACAGTTCCCCTTCCCTTGCTCCTTCTCTCTGTCTGATGCTCCTCATGGTGAAATAGAGCAGGGTGGCAACCGTGGCTGAGGCTATTCCGAACGCGACACTTATGATCGGAACAATAACTGGTGAGAGACTGTTTATGTAGCTTTGAAAGTATGAGTTGCTTAGATACTCAGCGTAGACCCAGCTGCCTAGACTGATTATCACTACAAGTTCCGTGAGAATTATGATCCAGCCTCTGCGAGGAATACTCCACCATTCCAGTAGCTGGATAACCGGGACCCCCGTTCGTGCATTCTTGGAACTTCGGGGATTAAGGCGACGCGTAACCCCACTCATTATCCGAGAGGTTGAGCAGAAGAAGCGTCTACACCGCCCTTCAACTTGGACTGCCTATTTCCTAGGTACCATCTGAAGCCCTGCAGAGCCCCAAGTGCAAGGATTCCGCTGAGAAGAATATGTCCGAGAGTGATTATGGTCAGTGCTCTCCTAGAGAAAGCGAACTCTGCTAGAGGAATGCTCCTATCACCGGCGAAGAGCAGGGTGAGTGTAACCAGAGCGAAGAGAGGGATTGCAAGCAGCAGGCTTTCCCGCGAGGGCTTCAGAACTAGTTTGTAATCGCCGTTCCGATACGCATACAAGAGGAC
>Ga0209160_1000400_pt1 | contig 34797 bp, 27 predicted proteins | sample GraSoiAngelo_153_FD_186167 | JGI IMG/M metagenome (GOLD analysis project Ga0209160, IMG submission 186167) | Grasslands soil microbial communities from the Angelo Coastal Reserve, California, USA - 14_1009_12_40cm (SPAdes) (version 2) | ecosystem: Environmental > Terrestrial > Soil > Grasslands ...
CGCCACGTCCAGTGCCGGGGTCGCCTGGGCGCTCGGGTACGCCGACGGCGAGCGCATCAGTCGGGGGGAGATGCTCGCAGTGGTCCGCCGCATCGCATCGAGCGTGCGCGTGCCGGTGACTGCCGATATGGAAGCGGGGTACGGGACGACCCCGGAAGCCGCGGCTGAGACCGCTCGCGGCGTCATCGCGGCGGGCGCCGTGGGGTTGAACCTGGAGGACGGGACGAACGACGGTCGCCTGGTGGACGCGGCCCTGCACCAGGACCGGATCCGCGCGATGCGCGAGGTCGGGGCGGCAGCCGGGGTCCCCCTGGTCATCAACGCGCGGACCGACGCGTTCGAAGTCAAGGCGTGGTCGCCCATGGAGCGATTCACCGCGGCAGTGCGGCGGGCCAACGCCTATTGCGCCGCCGGAGCCGACTGCCTGTTCGTTCCGCACGTGAGCGACGCGGCCACGATCGGGCAGCTCGCCCGCGAGATCGAGGGGCCGCTCAACGTCATTGCCGGCCCCCCCGCCCCGGCCATCCCCGAGCTCGAGCGCCTCGGCGTGAGGCGCGCGAGCCTCGGTCCGCGCGTGATCCAGGCCGCGCTCGGTCTCGTGCGCCGGGCGGCGACCGAGTTGCGTGAGCGCGGCACTTACGAAACGATGAGCGACCTGTTGATCCCGTTCACCGAGCTGCAGCGCCTGGTCGCCCCCACCCCTTGACGAGTTCGAACGGGCGGGTATATTTATGCCGACCAGTGAATATTAATGCTTTCGGGTTAATACCTTTGGGTGGTTCCGACATGTCGCACAACCGTTCGCTGAAGCCCGTTGCAATTCTGAATCCGGGGACTCCCACCGATGGGAGCGGACGGCGGGCGTAAGCGCGTAGGCGACTCAAAAGCAAACCCCCCGGCCCGCTCCCAACAGAGCGGGCCTTTCTGTTGACCGGGCGTGAAGAGGAGACACGATGCCCGCAGCCGACCGATCGCGTTGGGCCAACAGCCGCGCGCGGGACCTCGACCCCTGGCGGGAGCACGATGCCTGCGGCGTCGGGTTCGTAGCGCGCGCCTCCGGACACCGCTCCGCCGATATCGCGCGCCTCGCGCTGCAGGCGCTGGCCCGGGTCGCCCACCGCGGCGCCGCGGCCACGGACCGCTCGGGCGACGGTGCAGGCCTGCTCACCCAGATCCCTGCCCCGCTGTTCTACCGCGAGGCGGCGAGCCGCGGGCTCGCGCTCGCTTCCGGCCAGCCGTTCGCCGTCGGCTCCTTTTTCCTGCCGCGCGATCCCGATGCGCTCGGATGCGCCACCGCCATCATCGAGGAGGTGCTCTGTCGCGAGGGGCTGCCCGTGCTCGGGTGGCGCGACGTGCCGGTGGACTTGGACGTGCTGGGCGCCGGAGCGCGGGCATCCTGCCCTGCCATCCGACAGGCCATCCTCGCCGCGCCGGCCGACGGTGGACGCCAGGACGACGCGACGTGGGAACGCTCCCTCTATCTCGCGCGCCGCACGATCGAGCGCCGCATCGCCGACGCGGGGCCCGGCCTCGAGCCGTTCTTCGTGTGCTCACTCTCGTGCCGCACGCTCGTGTATAAAGCGCTGCTCACCGGCACGCAGCTCGCCGGCTTCTTTCCCGACCTCGCGTCCTCGGACTACGAGACGGCGATCGCGATCTTCCACCAGCGCTACTCGACGAACACAACGTCGAGCTGGCCGCTCGCCCAGCCGTTCCGCATGCTCGCCCACAACGGCGAGATCAATACCCTGTGGGGCAACCGAAACGCGATGCGGGCCCGCGAGCCGGCGCTGGCGGGACCGCCCTGGGGCGACGCGGTAGACCGCCTCAAGCCCGTCATCTGGTCGGAGGGAAGCGACTCGGCCAGTCTCGACAACGCGCTCGAGCTGCTGGTACGCTCGGGGCGTGACCCCGTACATGCGCTCATGATGCTCGTCCCCGAGGCGCACGAGGGCGCCGTGGAGATGGAGCCTGCCTTGCGGGGCTTCTACGAGTTCCACGAATGCCTGGTGGAGCCGTGGGATGGACCGGCGGCGCTCGCCTTCTCGGACGGCGTGTTCGTCGGCTCCGCCCTCGACCGCAACGGGCTGCGTCCTTGCCGCTATCAGGTCACCCGCGACGGGCTCGTGGTGGCGGGCTCCGAGACGGGCCTCGTGGACTTGAACCCAGGCGACGTGGTGGAGAGCGGCCGACTCGGCCCGGGTGAGCTGCTCGTGGTGGATACGCGCCGGAAGGCGATCCTGCGGAACGCGGAGGCGAAGCGCGAGGTGGCCCGGCGCCGCCCCTACAGCCGGTGGGCCGCGCGGGGCATTCGCCTGCTGCGGCCGACCGCGGCCGTGCCCGACGCGCCGCCGGCGCCCGAGCCCGAGCGGGTCGCCCGGCAGCGGGCGTTCGGCTGGAGCTTCGAGGACCTGCGCTACGTGCTCGAGCCGATGGGCGGCGCCGGGCATGACGCCGTGTGGAGCATGGGGGACGATACGCCCATCCCGCCCCTGGCACGCGTCCCGCCCAGCCTGTACGTGTACCTGCGTCAGCGCTTCGCACAGGTCACGAACCCGGCGATCGACCCGCTGCGCGAGACGCTGGTGATGTCATTGCGCATGCACATCGGGCGCCGGGGCTCCCTTCTCGCAGACCGGCCGGCCGGGCTGCGGCTGGTGCGGAACGAGCACCCCGTCCTCCTCGCGGAGGAGAACGCCGCGCTGCGCATAGGCGCCGGCGCGCAGGTCGTCACCCTCGACGCGACGTGGAGCGCCTCCGCCGGGAGCGGGGCGGGCCCCGACGCGTTGCGCACCGCGCTCGACGGATTGTGTCGGTCTGCCGGCCATGCGGTGCGTGAGGGTGCGCGCATCGTAATTCTCAGCGACCGGGCCGCCGCCCGCGAGCGCGCCCCACTCCCGATGCTGTTGGCGGTCGGGGCCGTGCACCAGCACTTGCTCGAGCACGGGCTGCGGACGCGGGTCGGCCTCATCGCCGAAGCGGGAGACGCGTGGGACGTGCACCACTTCGCCGCGCTCATCGGCTACGGGGCGGAAGCGGTGCACCCCTGGCTGGCGCTCGAGTCCGTACAAGCGCACGTCGCGGACGAGGACGCGCGCGCGCGGTTCCGCGCCGCTGCCGAGGCCGGCCTCCTCAAGATCTTGTCGAAGATGGGCATTTCGACGCTCTCGTCGTACTGCGGCGCCCAGATCTTCGAGGCCCTGGGGCTCGGCGCAGAGGTGATCGACCGCTGCTTCACCGGCACGGTCTCGACGATCGGCGGGATCGGCTTCGCCGAGATCGCCGAGGACGTGCTGGCGCGCCACCGTGCCGCGTATCCCGAGACCGAGGCGCCTGGCGTACTGCCCGACCACGGGCGCGTGCGCTATCGTCGCGACGGCGAGGACCACGGCTGGTCGCCACCGCTGGTGCGGTCGATGCAAGCCGCGGTGGCCGCGGACACGCCGCAGGCGTACGATGCCTTCCGCGCGCGGGTCGCGGCCCGGCTGCCCGCCAGCCCGCGCGACCTGCTGGCGCTCCGCACCATGACCCCGATCCCGCTCGACGAGGTCGAGCCTGCGGAGACGATCCGCCGCCGCTTCGTTTCGACGGCGATGTCCCTCGGCGCGCTGTCCCCCGAGGCGCACCGCACGCTCGCCATCGGCATGAACCGGATGGGCGCTCGCTCGAACTCGGGCGAGGGCGGCGAAGACCCCGATACCTACACCCCGCTCGAGAACGGCGACCGCGCGGATAACCGCATCAAGCAGGTCGCGTCGGGGCGGTTCGGGGTCACGACGCACTACCTGATGCGCGCGGACGAGCTCGAGATCAAGATCGCGCAGGGCTCGAAGCCCGGCGAAGGCGGCCAGCTTCCCGCGCACAAGGTCACGGCCCTGATCGCCCGTCTGCGCCACTCGGTACCGGGCGTTCCGCTGATCTCGCCACCGCCGCACCACGACATCTATTCGATCGAGGACCTGGCGCAGCTCATCCACGATCTGAAGCAGGTCAACCCCCGCGCGCGTGTCGGCGTGAAGCTGGTGGCGGAAGCGGGTGTGGGGCGGGTCGCCGCGGGCGTCGCCAAAGCATACGCCGACTACGTGCTCGTCTCCGGCCACAACGGCGGGACGGGAGCGTCACCGCTGTCGTCGATCAAGCACGCGGGGTCGCCGTGGGAGTTGGGCCTCGCGGAAACCCAGGCGATTCTGATCGAGAACGGCTTGCGCCACCGCATCGAAGTGCGGGTGGACGGCGGCCTGCGGACGGGCCGCGACGTCGTCATCGCGGCGCTGCTCGGCGCCGAGACCTACGGCTTCGGCACGGCGGCGCTCGTCGCGATCGGGTGCGACATGGCCCGGCAGTGCCACCTCAACTCCTGCCCCACCGGTATCGCAACCCAGAAGCCCGAGCTGCGGGCGAAGTTCGGCGGCACGCCAGAGCAGGTGGTCGCGTACTTCACCTGGATCGCGGAAGACGTGCGCCGGCTCCTCGCGGGGCTGGGCTGCCACTCGCTGGACGAGGCCATCGGGCGGGTAGAGCTGCTGGAGCGCGTGGATCATCCCGAGGTGCCTCGCGCTCAGATGCTCGACCTCTCGGTGCTGCTGGCCGATCCCCGCGCGGGAGGTGAGGCACCACGGCGCCGCACCGTGGAGCGCAATGACCGCCCCGGCGTCGAGTCGCTCGACGACGAGATACTCGAGACGCTGGCGCCGCGGCTCGACTCCGGCCGCCCGTTCGCGGGCGTCTACGACATCGGCAACCATCACCTCACGGTGGGGGCCCGCATCGCCGGGCGCATCGCCGGGCGGCTCGGCAACGTCGGCCTGCCCCAGGGATCGATCCGCCTGCGGTTCCGCGGCAGTGCGGGGCAGAGCTTTGGAGCCTTCGCTCTCCCGGGGATGCACCTCGAGCTGGAGGGGGACGCGAACGACTACGTCGGCAAGGGGCTCACGGGCGGCGAGATCGTGATCCGGCCGTTCCGCGAGGCGGCAGCCGTCGGTGGCACCGCGGAGCACGTGCTGCTGGGCAACACGGCGCTGTACGGGGCGACCGCCGGGAGGCTGTTCGCCGCCGGGCGTGCGGGAGACCGGTTCGCCGTGCGCAACTCCGGAGCGATCGCCGTGATCGAGGGCGCCGGCGCCCACTGTTGCGAGTACATGACGGCGGGCGTCGTGGTGGTGCTCGGGCCGGTGGGCCGTAACTTCGCCGCAGGGATGTCGAACGGCGTGGCCTACGTGCTCGACGATACCGAGACGTTTTCGGCCCGCTGCAACACCGACATGGTCGCCGTACGGGCGCTCGAAGCGCCCGATGAGGAGGTCGTGCTCGAGCTGCTGCGGGAGCACTGCGCGCGAACCGGCAGCGTCAAGGCGCGCACGATTCTCGACTCGTGGGACCGCTACGGCCCGCTGTTCCGCAAGGTGGTCCCCCACCCAGCGCCTGCTCCTGTGGCGGCGCGCGCGGAAACGACGCCCGTGGCGGTGTGAGTAGTCGTCATCCGATTCGCGCCGGCCTCATCGGAACACGACCGTCAGGAGCGACGCCGCAGCAGCGGCAGCTCTAGGCTGTCGCGCAGCGCCTGCCAGCTGGCCTCGATGATGTTCTCCGAGCAGCCCATGGTGCTCCACCGCTCCGCACCGTTGGCGGACTCGACCACGACGCGGGGCTTAGCAGCCGTGCCGAGGTGCTCGTCTACGATGCGCACTTTGTAATCCACGAGGTGCACGTCGGCGAGCTCTGGGTAGTGCGGCAGCAGCGCCTTGCGGACGGCATTGTCGAGGGCGTTCACGGGACCGGCGCCCTCGGCCGCGGTGTGCATCACGTCGTCACCCACCCGCAGCTGGATCATCGCCTGCGCCGTCATGTGGCCGTCGGTTTGCCGCTCGACGATGACGGTGAAGCCGAGCAGCTCGAACGGCGGTCGATAGTCGGCCGCCGAGCGCCGCACGAGCATCTCGAACGAGCCGTCCGCCGCCTCGAACTGATGGCCCGCGTGCTCGAGCGCTTTCACTTGCTGCAGCACGTCCGCGCCGGCTGCGAGCCCCATGGCGCCAGCGCGCAGCCTGACGTTCTGACGTCCCGAGAGCTCGCTCACCACCACGCGCATCTCGTTCCCAACGAGCGCCGGATCGATGTGCTGGTAGCTTTCCGTCAGCTTCGCCACGGCCGCGACGTGAATGCCCCCTTTGTGGGCGAACGCGCTGGCGCCGACGTACGGCGCATGGGCGTCGGGATTCAAGTTGGCGACCGCCGCCACGAACAGCGCCACCTCCCTCAGGCGTTGCAGCTGCTCGGGCGGCAGCATCGGACAGCCGAGCTTGAGCTGCAGGGTGGCGATGAGCGGGATCAGGTCGAGGTTGCCGCAACGCTCGCCATACCCGTTGATCGTGCCCTGGACGTGGACGCATCCCGCACGCACCGCGGCGAGCGCATTCGCCACGGCGAGGCCGCCGTCGTTGTGCGGATGAATCCCGAGCGGCGTGCCCAGCTGAGCGCGCACATCGCGCACGCGCTGCTCCACGACGTCGGGCAGCTCCCCCCCGTTCGTGTCGCACAGGACGATGCAGTCCGCGCCGGCGCCCGCCGCCGCCCATAACGTGGCGAGCGCGTAGTCCGCATCCAGGCGGTACCCGTCGAAGAAGTGCTCCGCGTCGTAGATCACCTCCCGGCCGTGTCGCTGGAAGTAGCCGACGGTCTCCGAGATCATGCGTAGGTTCTCATCGCGGCTCGTCTCGAGCACGCGCTCGACGTGCAGCGTGGAGCTCTTGCCAACGAGCGTCACCACCGGCGTCTCGGCTTCGAGCAGCGCGGTGAGATTGGGATCGTCCTCGCATCGAGCGTTGGCCCGCCGGGTCATCCCGAAGGCGGCAATCTTCGCGTGCCCGAGCGGCTCCTTGCGGATCCGGCGGAAAAACTCCGCGTCCTTAGGGTTCGAGCCCGGCCAGCCGCCTTCGAGATAATGAATGCCCAGCTCGTCCAGCCGCCGCGCGATCTTGACTTTGTCGTCGACCGAAAGCGACAGGCCCTCGCGCTGGGTGCCGTCCCGCAAAGTCGTGTCGTACAGGAACATGTGCGTTGCCCTCGCATGCTTCCATCAGGGATCACAAAAGCGGCGCGGCCTCTCGAGCTGCTCGAGAGGCCGCGCCGCGCATCATCGGGGTCCTGCAGTCCGTCAGCCGAGTGCCGACACGCCGCCTCTCAGGAAGAGTCGGATGGTAATGCTCGTAATCGGCAGACTACTGCACCGGATGATCATGTGTGTGATACTAACCCTCGGGCGGGATGCGTCAATCCCACAGCTTCCGGGCTCAAGACCTCGCGGACCCGCACCACCTCACCAATCACCACGGTCGCGGGAGGCTCGAGACCCTCCTCCTCGACCCGTGTGGCGAGCGTTGCGAGCGTGCCGACCACCGTCCGCTGAGCCGGGAGGGTACCGCTCGCGATCACGGCGGCAGGGGTGTCGGGATCCGCGCCGTGCGCAAGCAGCCGCGCCGTGATCTCGGACAGTGTCGAGAGTCCCATCAGCACGACCAGCGTCGGCACGCGCGCGAGCGCGTCCCAATCGAGGCTCGACCCGCCCGCGCACTCATGTCCCGTGACTACGGCGAAAGCCGAGGCCAGCCGGCGGTGGGTAACGGGAATCCCGGCCGCCGCGGGCGCGGCGATCGCTGACGTCACGCCGGGGACGACATGAAACGGCACCCCCGCGGCGTGCAGGGCCTCGCACTCCTCGGCGCCGCGGCCGAACACGAAGGGATCGCCGCCCTTGAGTCGCACGACTGTCAACCCACGCTGCGCCCGGTCGACCAGCAACTCATGGATCTCGTCCTGCGCACGGTCGGCTCCGCCGCCGTGGGGCGGCTTGCCCACGAACACGCGCTCCGCCGCAGGCGGCGCTTCAGCGACCAGGGCGGGCGCAACGAGGCGATCGTACACCAGCACGTCGGCCGATCGCAGGATCTCGAGGCCCTTCGCGGTGATCAAGCCGGGGTCGCCCGGGCCGGCGCCGACGAGGTAGACCACTCCTGTCCCGTATTCCCCCTCTGAAGAGTGGGCCCTGTCCGGCACTGCCCTTAAGGGCAGTGTGGTTCCGGGCCCAGGCTTCAGCCTGGGAATGTCGGGCGGCTGCGTAACCAGCTCGTCGATCCGCTCGCGCGCCCCTTCCATATCGCCCCGGCGCACGAAGTCGATCACGTCCGAGTCCACGATGCGATACCAAAGGGTCGTCCGGGCGCGCGTGTCCGGCACGCGCGCAGCCAACTCCGGCCGCAGCTCGCCCAAGAGCGCACACAGGCGCGCCTCCGTGGGTCCCACCAGTTGGGCGACGCGTTGGCGCAACCGAGCGGCGAGCGCCGGGCTCTTCCCCGATGTCGAGACTGCGACCGTGACGTCTCCCTCCCGGTGGATCGCAGGCGCGATGAAGCTGCAGTGATCGAGATCGTCCACGGCGTTCAGCAGCACGCCCTCCCGCTCGGCCTCGGCCCACACTCCAGCGTTGGCCTCGCGATCGTCGGTCCCGGCGATGGCGAGCCAGGCACCCGCGAGATCGCCCGCCCGGTAGGGCCGGCGGCGCAGCTCGATCCCTCCGGCCGCCGCGAGATCAGCGAGACGAGGCGTGGTCTCAGGACTCACCACGGTGACGTGCGCGCCAGCGGCGAGCAGGCCGAGCACCTTCTGCTCGGCGACCGCGCCGCCGCCGATCACCACGGCGCGGCGTCCGCGCAGGTTGAGGAAGACGGGGTAAAACGTCACGGGCCGACCGGGACGGAGCCGCGCAACGCCTCGAGACCCACACGGTGGCAGAAGTCGCCGAACCGCTCGTCGTCGAGCCGCTCGTCGCGGTAGCGCTCGAACAGCGGCCGGACGGTAGCGACGAGCCGGTCGCGCGGGACGAGATCCGCGTAGAGCGTACCCAGCCTTGTCCCGAGCATGCTGCCACCCACGAACACGCCGTACTTGTGCAGCGAGCGACCGACGAACGCGAGATCGGCAGTGTAAGGTCGCGCGCAGCCGTTGGGACATCCGGTCATCCGGACGGTGAGGGCGGCATCTGTCACCCCCAGCCGCTCGAGCTCGCCCTCGAGCTCCGCAACCACGTCCGGCAGCACCCGCTCCGCCTCAGCGACGGCGAGTCCGCAGGTGGGGAGCGCCGGGCACGCCATGGACCAGCGCCGCACGACCGATAGCGCCCGGTGACCAGCAATGCCGTGGTCGGCCAGGATCCTCTCCACCAGCCGCCGTTGCCGGTCAGGGATGTCGGTCAGGAGCAGATTCTGCTGTGGGGTGAAGCGGACGCCGCTGCCGACGGTCTCGACGACGCGGCGTAGTGCGCTCCGCAGCCGCTGGTCCTCGCCGTCCCGGATGCGCCCGTTTTCGATGAACACGCCCAGGAACGAGCGTCCGTTACCCTGCTCGTGCCACCCGAGATGGTCCTCGATTGCCGAAACCTCGACCGCCGCGGCCGGCGCGAGCGGGCGGCCGAGGTGCCGCTCCACCTGATCGCGGAACCAGGTGAGCCCCTCCTTGTCGAGAAGGTACTTGAGACGCGCATGGCGTCGATCGCTCCGGTTGCCGTGATCGCGCTGTACCTTGACCACGGCTTCCGCCACCTCAACGACCTCCCCCGTCAGGGCAAAGCCCAGCGTGTCGGCCAGCCGCGGGTAGGTGTCCGTCTTCCCGTGCGTACGCCCCATGCCGCCGCCTACCAACACGTTGAATCCCGCGAGTCGGTCCCCTCGTGTGACGACCAGGAACCCCAAGTCGTTCGAGTGCACGTCGCAGCAGTTGTCGTCCGGGAAGGCGAACGCGACCTTGAACTTGCGCGGCAGGTACCGCGTCCCGTAGATGGGATCGGGCTCCGGTGGCCCCCCCGCCACCGGCTCGCCGTCGAGCCAGATCTCGTGATACGCACGGGTTCGCGGCAGCAGATGATCCGAGAGCTGCCGGGCCACCTGCAGAACCTCCTCCCGCAGTCCGCCCGCCACCGGAGCGGGGCATGAGATCACGTTGCGGACCACATCACCGCAGGCCCCCAGCGTGGTCACCAGCATCTCGTTCACGGCGCGAATCGTCGCCTTGAGATCGCCCTTGAGCACGCCGTGGAACTGGTTCCCCTGGCGCGTCGTGACACGGAGCGTGCCGTTGCCGTAGCGGTCTGCCAGCTCGTCGATCACGAGGTATTGCGCGCCGCTGAGCACGCCGCCCGGCAGCTTGCAGCGGACCATGAACTGGTGCGCCGGCTCGCTGTCGGTGCCGCGTCGCTCGCGGCGCTGGTCGCGATCCTCCTGCTGGTATGACCCGTGGAACTTGAGGAGTTGAGCGTCCGCGTCCGAGAAATGGTCGGTGCCGGCGGCGAGCTCGTCGGCGAGATCACCGCGCAGGCCACGGCTCTCCGCTTTCACTTTCTCGACCGCGCTCAGCGGCTTGTCGGTCATGCGACCACCACCTCCCGCAGTCCGTCGGCGAGTACCTGGCCGACCTCCGGCCTGCTGAACTCCGGCGGCGGCAGCGTGCCACTGCGCAGCAGCTCGCGCACTTTGGTGCCGGAGAGGGTCACATGGGACTCGGCGTCGTGCGGACAAGTCTTGGGTGACGCCATGCCGCCGCAGCGCTGGCAGTAGAACGTGTGCTCGAAGCAGATGGGGTGAATGCCGAGCTCGCCCGGCGCGAAGCGCTCGAAGATGCGCTGCGCGTCGTACGTGCCGTAGTAGTTTCCCACCCCTGCGTGATCGCGGCCCACGATGAAATGGGTGCAACCGTAGTTCTTGCGCACCAGCGCGTGGAACAGCGCCTCCCGCGGGCCGGCGTACCGCATCGCGGCTGGGAAGCCGGCCAGGAGCACGCGATCCCGCGGGTAGTAGCGCTCCAGCAGCACGCGGTAGCTCTTCACGCGCACGGCGGCCGGGACGTCGTCGTCCTTGGTGGGCCCGAGGAGTGGATGCAGCAAGAGCCCGTCGACCGTCTCGAGCGCCGCCTTCTGGATGTACTCGTGCGCGCGGTGCACCGGATTCCGCGTCTGAAAGCCGACGACCGTGCGCCAGCCGCGCTCGGCAAACACGCGCCGGGTGTCCACGGGATCGAGCGCCAGCTCCGGGAACGCCGGCGCAGTGCGCCGGAGCAGCCGGATGTCTCCCCCGACCAGGAAATCGCCCTGACCATAGAGCTGCGCCACACCCGGGTGCTGGGGGTCGGTCGTGCCGTACGAAAGCTGCGCTTCCTCCTCCTTCGAGTGTGTGAATACCTCTCGGACCTCGAGCAGGGCGACGGCGTTGTCGTCCGGTGCCTTGAGCGCCACGGTGTCGCGGACCCTCCTGGCGTCAGTCACACGCAAGGTGATCGGGAGCGACCATGGGAGACCGCTCGCCAAACGCATCTCGTGGAGGACGCGCTGGTAGTCCGCCAGGCCCATGAAGCCCGTGAGCGGGCTGTAGGCACCGGTCGCGATGAGCTCGAGATCCGCCACGCCGCGGGGATCGAGCGTCACGGATGGCAACCCGGCCGCCAGTTCTAGCGCGGCACGCCCCTCGTCGGCCCCGAGCACCCGATTCACCAACGTGCCGCCGTGCGGCGCGATGGTCTCGATGTCACCGCTCACGGATCACCTCTCACGCTTTACGGTAAACGTGTGCAGCCCACACTCCGTCTTCCCAGTCCCGCTCCACCGCCCCGCGCGCTCGGCCTCGCCGGGCGCCGTGGGGCGGGTGCACGGCCAGCATCCGATGCTCGAGTAGCCCTGGTCGAGCAGCGGGTGGTAGGGCACGCCATTTTCCCGGATGTAGCGCCAAACGTCCGCCCGACTCCAGTGCGCCAGCGGAAACACCTTCACGATCGACCGGCCATCGACCTCGTGCTGCTCGACGAGATCCGTCGCCGAGCGGGTAGCGGACTGATCCTGCCGCACCGCGCTGATCCAGGCGTCGAAGCCGACAATGGCACGCTCGAGGGGCTCGACCTTTCGTATGAAGCAGCAGCGGTCCGGATCGGTCTTGTAGAGCGGACCCGGATCGGTCAGGGGCTTGAGCTCGATGAGATTGAGACCGTACCGCTTGGCAAACTGCTCCTTGAACGCATACGTCTCGGTGAAATGGAAGCCGGTGTCGAGAAAAATCACCGGTACGGTCCGGTCGATGCGGCTGAGCAGGTGCGCGAGCACCACGCCACCCCCACCGAAGCTCACCGTCAGGGCCGCCCGTCCCGGAAACGTGTCCACCGCCCACAGGAGAATCGTTTCGGGATCGGCACCCCTCAAGGCAACGGCCTGCTCGCGAGCCCGCGCGGCGCTAAGCATCGCCCGCGCTCCGAAGGTGGCCCAGCTCGAGGAGGCGATCGATCACACGGGCGGCACTCTCACCGACCGCCTCGCGCTCCGTGTCGATCACGAGCTCCGGGGACAGGGGCTCTTCGTATGGATCCGACACACCGGTGAACTGGGGGATCTCCCCGGCCAGGGCGCGGGCGTACAACCCCTTGGTGTCGCGGCGGATGCACTCATCGAGCGAGGCTTTCACGTACACCTCGACGAACGCTCCGATTTCCTCGCGCACCTGGTTTCGGATCGCGCGATACGGGGAGATCGCGGCCGTGATCACCGCTACGCCGTTGCGCGCAAGCAGCTTGGCGACATAGCCGATGCGGCGGATGTTGGTGTCGCGATCCTCGCGCGAAAACCCCAGGCCCTTGGAGAGATTCTGACGCACCTCGTCTCCGTCGAGCACTTCGACGGGGATCCCGCGACGGCCGAGCCCCTCGCGCACCGCGGCGGCGAGCGTGGACTTGCCCGCGCCGGACAGACCGGTGAACCACAGCGCGAAACCGTGCGCCTGTGTGATGCGCGTATCCGTTACCAGCTCGGGTTGAGTCATTTCGCCCCGACCATCCCTTTCATCCCCCCTCTCCACAACGAGGCAAAAACGAAACAGGCCCGCTTCCCTAGGGAAGCGGGCCCGATCTGCGTCGCGCGTGCCGTTTACAAGCTAGTCGAGCATCATCCGATGCCGGCAACCACAGCGCCACAACCGCGTCCGCTCCCCGAGGAGCAAGGACACATCATCCGACAGGGCGGACAACAGCAGGTAGCGGTGGATCGCGCGATCATGATTTTGCTATTTACCCGGCACGTCCCGCCCTGTCAATCACACGTTCGGGCGGGGTAGGACGGCAGGGTGTTGACAAGGGTTGGGTGGGCGGCTTAGTTACCGCGCATGCAGCGTACGCGTTTGCACCACTGGCACCACCATCACCACCCGTTGATTGGGCGGAGCCGGGGGCGTACGTCAAGGTAACGAGCAGACCGTAGAGCCTTGAGTCCATCGCCGACGCCGGCCCCCAGGGGCCGGCGTCGTGCTTTTTGGGACGCTCGAGCTCCCGGGCACGGGTCGGCCAACGATCGGAGCGCGACACGATGTCTCGACCATCGGGTTCCTCGACACCCCTGCGCCTCGGCCTGCCGAAAGGCCGCATGGAGCAGGGAGTACTGACCCTGCTCGGCGACGCCGGCATCCGGATTCGCCCAGGCGCCAGGGGCTACCGCCCCGACGTGTCCCTGCAGGATACCGAAGCCAAGATCCTCAAACCCCAGAACATCGTCGAGATGCTTGCACTCGGCAGTCGGGACGTGGGCTTCGCCGGTGCGGACTGGGTGGCGGAGCTCGAGGCAAGCGTCGTCGAGCTGCTGGACACCGGGCTCGACCCCGTCCTGGTGGTCGCGGCAGCACCCAAGGCGATGCTGGTAGACGGGCGTCTGCCCGCCCGCCACCTGGTGGTGGCGTCGGAATACGAGCGCCTGGCGCAGCGCTGGATCGCCGAGCGCGGCCTGTCCGCCGAGTGCGTGCGCTCGTACGGGGCGACCGAAGTGTTCCCGCCGGAAGATGCCGACGTCATCGTGGACAATACGGCCACCGGTGCGACGCTCGAGGCGAACGGTCTCGTGGTCGTGAACGAGCTGATGCGCTCCTCCACGCGCCTCTATGCGAACCCCTCAGCGCTCGAGGATCGCGCACGGCGCCAGCGCATCGAGGACCTCGTGATGCTGCTCGACTCCGTGCTCGTGGCCCGGCGTCGCGTGATGCTCGAGGTGAACGCCTCAGCGGAGTGCCTCGAAGCGGTGGTCGCGGTGTTGCCATCGATGCGGCAGGCGACCGTAGCTCCACTGTTCGGTAATGGTGGCTACGCGGTGAAGGCCGCGGTACCGCGCGACGCGCTGCCACAGGTGATCCCCGCCGTGAAGGCGGCGGGCGGCACCGACCTCGTGGTGTCCACCTTCTCGCAGATCGTCCCATGACGGCCACCACCAGCGCTCCCCTGACCGGCCCCGTGTCGCGGATCGACCCGGCCACCGCCTACCGCCGTCCGGCGGGTCGTGCCGGCATGCTTCGGCTCGACTCAAACGAGGGGGTCCTGCCGTCGCGCGCTCTGCTGGGCGATCTCTCCAAGGCGGACCCGGAGCTGTTACGCCGCTATCCGGACGTCTCCGCGCTCGAAGCCGCCCTCGCCGCCCGGGTGGGTGTGGCCCCGGACCGCCTGCTGGTGACGGCCGGCGCCGACGAGGCGATCGACCGCGCGTGCCGGGCATTCCTCGAGCCCGGCCGTACCCTCGTGCTGCCGGACCCCAGCTTCGACATGTTCGATTGCAGCGCCGCGCTTGCAGGCGGTGAGCTCGTGCGGGTCCCGTGGTGGGACGACGCCTTCCCGCGCGACGCGTTCGCGAGTCACGTCGACGCGCGCACCGCCGTCGTCGCGGTCGTGTCGCCGAACAATCCGACGGGGAGCGTCGCGACGCTCGCCGATGTCCGGCGCGTGGCCACGGCGGCGCCGAACGCGCTCGTCGTCCTCGATCACGTGTACGTCGAGTATGCGGACGAGGACCTCACTCCGGGGGTGCTCGATCTTTCCAACGTCCTGGTGCTGCGCACCCTGTCCAAGGCCTGGGGCCTCGCGGGGTGCCGTGTGGGCTACGCTGTGGGGAGCCCGTATGTGATCGCCGTGCTGCGCGCCGCGGGCGGCCCCTACACGGTGGCGGCGCCCTCGGTTGCCCTGGCCCTCGCCCAGCTCGAGCGCGGCGCCGAGCCGCTGCGCGGTCACGTCGCCCGGGTCCGCGAGGAGCGCCGCCTGCTCAGCGGGCGGCTTGCCGCTGCCGGCCTCGCGCCACGGCCGTCGCAAGCGAACTTCGTGCTCGTCGAATGCGGGTCGCGGGCTCGCTCGCTTTGCGCCGGTCTCGCCGCCCACGGCGTGATGGTCCGCGATTTCCCCGGCCGCCGCGGGCTCGAGACCGCGCTGCGCATCACCCTACCCGGGAATGTGCCCGACTTCGATCAACTGAGCGAGGCCCTCGAGGGGACGCTTCGATCCGAGGGCTTGCAACCATGACCGCGCGCGCCGCCACCGTCACTCGTGCCACGCGCGAGACATCGATCACGGTCACGCTCACCCTCGAGGGTACGGGGAAGGCCGACGTGAAGACGGGCGTCGGCTTCCTCGACCATCTGCTCGACGCGCTGACCCGCCACGCCCGATTCGATCTGACGCTCGCCTGCAAGGGAGACCTCCAGGTCGACGACCACCACAGCGCCGAAGACTGCGCGCTCGCGCTGGGTCAGGCGGTCGATCGGGCCCTGGGGGAGCGGCGGGGCGTCAACCGGTTCGGTTGGGCGTACGCTCCACTCGACGAGGCGCTGGCACGCGCCGTGGTGGATCTCTCGGGTCGCTCGTACGCGGACGTGACACTCGGTTTGCGCCGGGAGGCGATCGGCGGCCTCGCGTGCGAGAACGTCCCCCACATCCTGCGCTCGCTCGCGGCCGCGGGGCGGTTCACGCTGCACGTCGACGTGCTGAAGGGTGAGAACGACCACCACCGGGCCGAGGCGGCCTTCAAGGCAACCGCCCTCGCGCTCAAGCAGGCGGTCGCCTGCTCGGGCTTCGACGACGTGCCGTCCACCAAGGGAACTCTCGATGCCTGACGTCGTCATTGTGAATTCCGGCGTCGCAAATCTCGCGTCGATCTGCAGTGCGTTCCGCCGGCTCGGCACGAGCGTGGTCGTGACGGACGACCCGAGCGTGGTGGCAGCGGCGCGCCGCGTCGTGCTGCCGGGCGTGGGAGCCTTTGGAGCGGGGCTGGCGGCGCTGCGCGCGGGGGGAGGAGGGGGAGGGGGGGGAGGGGGGGGACTCGACCGTGCAATCGCTGAGACCGTGGCGCGAGGCACACCGCTGCTCGGCGTGTGTCTGGGGATGCAGATGCTGTGCGAAGGGAGCGAGGAGACCTCCGCCGTGCCCGGGCTCGGCCTGATCGCGGGCGCGTGCCGCCGGCTTCCCGACCACGTGCGCGTGCCGCACCTCGGCTGGAACGCCGTGACGGCCGTATCGCAGCTTGGACTCATCGACTCCGGTGTCGCTGCGTTTGCGAACTCCTATGCCCTGCTCGAAGCACCTCCGGGTTGGACCCCAGCGTGGACGACGCACGGCGTACGGTTCGTGGCGGCACTGGAGCGGGGCCGCATCCTCGCATGCCAGTTCCACCCTGAGCTGTCCGGGGCCTACGGGGCGGCGCTGCTGGAGCGCTGGCTCTCGGGGGCAAGAATCACCCCCTCCGCGCCAGCGGGCGAGGGCCCGGAGCCCGGGCTCCTGCCACGCGTCGTGCCCTGCCTCGACGTGAGGGACGGCCGCGTGGTGAAGGGGGTGCGGTTCCAGCACCTGCGCGACGCCGGTGATCCGGCGGCACAGGGGGCGCTGTACGAGTCTCAAGGCGCCGACGAGATCGTTCTGCTCGACGTGGCCGCGTCGCCCCAAGGGCGGGCCACACAGATCGAGACGGTGGCGCGCGTGCGCGCGGGCGTCGGCATTCCCCTTACCGTCGGTGGCGGGGTGCGGAGCGTGGACGACGCGCGCCGGCTGCTCGCGGCGGGCGCGGACAAGGTGAGCGTGAACACGGCCGCGGTGCAGCGTCCCGCGCTGCTCGCCGAACTCGCGACCGAGTTCGGCAGCCAGTGCGTCGTGCTCGCCATCGATGCGCGTCGTACGGGGGAGGAAGGTCGGTGGGAAGCGCTCGCGTTCGGCGGCCGCGAGCCGGGGCGACCCGATGCGGTGACGTGGGCGCGGGAAGGCGCGTGTCTGGGGGCGGGGGAGATCCTGCTCACCAGCTGGGACCGCGACGGCACGCGTTTGGGTCCGGATCTGGAGCTGTTGCGGGCGGTGGCGGGAGCCGTGCGCGTGCCGGTGATCGCCTCGGGCGGCATCGGCGAGCGGGCGCACGTGGAGGCGGCGCTGCGCGCCGGCGCGGACGCCGTGCTCGCGGCGTCGGTGTTCCACGACGGCGACGACACCGTCGACGGCATCAAGGCCGATCTCTCCCTTCGCGGCATCCGGGTGCGGCGATGATCGTCCCCAGCATCGACCTGATGCAGGGCCGCGCGGTCCAGCTCCGCGGGGGCCGGGACTTCGTGCTGGACGGCGGCGACCCTCTGGTCCGGCTCGAGGAGTTCGCGGTGGCCGGCGAGGTAGCAGTGGTCGACCTCGACGCTGCACTCGGCAAGGGCTCGAACGCGGCTGTCATCCACGAGATGGTGCGCCGGGCTCCGTGCCGCGTCGGCGGGGGCATTCGCGACCTCGACACGGCGCGCGCCTGGCTCGACGCGGGCGCGGCGCGGGTCATGATCGGCACGGCGGCGAGCCCGGAGTTCTGCGGCGCCCTGCCGCGCGAGCGGCTGATCGCGGCGGTGGACGCGGAGCACGGCCAGGTGGTGGTGGAGGGTTGGCGGACCGCCACCGGCACGCCCGTACTCGACCGGATCCGCGACCTCGCGCCCCTGGTCGGTGGGTTTCTCTTCACACAAGTGGAGCACGAAGGTGCCATGGGCGGATTCGATTTCCAGGCCGTGGCGGCCGCCGTGCGCGCGGCGGGCGAGGCCCGCCTCACCGCGGCCGGGGGGATCACCACCGCGACCGAGATCGCCGAGCTGGACCGGATCGGTGCAGACGCGCAGGTGGGGATGGCCCTCTACACCGGGCGACTACGGCTGGGCGACGCGGTAGCGGCGTCGCTCGCGAAGCCGCTCGACGGGGAGGTCTGGCCCACGGTGGTGTGCGACGAATCGGGACACACCCTGGGACTCGTCTGGAGCACCCGTGAGTCACTCGCGCGCGCGATCGCCGAGCGCAAGGGAATCTACTGGTCGCGCTCGCGCCAGGCCCTGTGGGAGAAGGGAGCGACGTCGGGCAACACGCAGGAGCTGGTGCGCGTGGACCTGGACTGTGACCGCGACGCGCTGCGCTTCACCGTGCGGCAACACGGCGCCGGCTTTTGTCACCTCGAGCAACCTGCGTGCTGGCCCGCCGAGTTCGCTCTCGACGATCTCGAGCGCACCATCGCCACGCGGGCGGCTTCGCTTCCCTTGGCCGATCCCGGCTCGCGGACCAGCAAGCTGCTGGGAGATCCCGTGCTGCTCGCCGCGAAGCTGCGCGAGGAAGCGGCGGAGCTGGCGCAGGCCGACACACGCACCGAGGTCGTGCACGAGACGGCCGACCTCTTGTACATGGCGCTCGTGGCCCTGGTCCGCGGGGGCGGGTCGCTCGCGGAGGTGCGGGCCGAGCTGGCGCGTCGTCACGCGGGGGTCACACGGCGGCCGATGACCGCGAAGGCTCCGGCGGACGCGCCATGAAGACTTCATCCCTGCTGCCCCGTCGCACGGTCGCCAAGCTGGCCCGCCGCGGCGCGGGCCTCGATGCCAAAACCCTCGCGGCCGCGGCGCGCATCGTCGAGGCCGTCCGGACGCGGGGGGAGGTCGCCTTGCGCAAGCACGCGGAGCGGTTCGGGGACGTGTTGCCGGGCGCGCCGTTGTATCACGACCGCCCTGAGCTGGCGCGGGCCCTGACGGGTCTTTCGACCGATGATCGAGTCCGGCTCGAGCGCGTCGCGTCGCGGATCCGGGCGTTCGCGGTGGCGCAACGAGGCGCCCTCGGTTCCGTGCGCGTGCCAGTGCCGGGCGGCATCGCCGAGCACCGCATTGCGCCGGTGGAGCGCGCCGGCTGCTATGCGCCCGGGGGCCGCTACCCCCTGCCGTCATCGGTGCTGATGACGGCCGTGACGGCACGCGTGGCGGGGGTGCGAGACGTGTGGGTTGCAACCCCAAAGCCGCAAACGTTGAGCCTCGCGGCCGCCGCAATTGCGGGCGCGGACGGCGTGCTCGCCGCCGGGGGGGCGCAGGCGATCGCGGCACTCGCCTACGGTGCGGGTCCCATCGCGCCGCGCGACCTGATCGTGGGACCGGGGAACCGCTACGTGGCCGCGGCGAAGCGGCTCGTCGCAGGTGCCGTCGCGATCGACATGCTCGCGGGTCCGTCTGAGCTGGTCGTTTTCGCGGACTCGAGCGCCGATCCCGCGACGGTCGCGGCAGACCTGGTCGCCCAAGCCGAGCACGACCCCCACGCCGTGCCCGTGCTCGTGACCACCGATGCCTCGTTGGTCGAGCGCGTGGAGCGGGAGCTCGCCCGCTGCCTCGCCGATCTGCCGACCGCCCGCGTGGCGCGGGCGGCACTGGCGCACGGGGGCGCGATCGTCGTGTCGAGCGTGGACGACGGTGTCGCGGCGTGCGACGCGCTCGCGCCCGAGCACCTCCACCTCGAACTGCGCGACGCGGACGCGGTCGCGCCGCGTCTGGCCCACTACGGCGCGCTGTTCGTCGGCCCGGGAGCCGCGGAAGTCCTGGGCGACTACGGCGCTGGACCGAATCACGTCCTGCCGACCGGCGGGACGGCGCGCTCGACCGGCGGGCTGTCGGTCTACACCTTCTTGCGCGTGCGGACCTGGCTTCGCATCGACGACCGCGCTGCAGCGCTGCCGCTCATCGAAGACGCCATCTGGCTCGGCCGCGCGGAGGGACTCGAGGGGCACGCGCGAGCGGCGGAGCGACGGCTGCGGTCCTGAAACGTGGAAGCGATTCTTCTCCGTCCCCGTTCTTCCCACGCCGGAGGCGTGGGCCCGACACTGCACCGCGCTTCAAGCGCAGTGTTTCACTGGGCCCACTCTTCAGAGTGGGGATGACGAAGAAGCCGAGGGGAAGGCCACCCTCAATCTCTTTTTCCCATTAGTCCTTTTTCCCCACGCCGCAGGCGTGGGCCCGGTACTGCACTGCGCTTCAAGCGCAGTGGCTCACTGGGCCTACTCTTTAGAGTGGGAAGACCGGAACCGGGTCCGCGTTGACCGATCGTTGATGGGGCACGTCTAATGTCCGTCCCACAATCCGGGCCCTGCCATGCCGGCGCACCGCATCTACTTCCACCTCACGTGGTCCACGCTGGCACGGCAGCCGATGATCGACGCGCCCACGCGAGCGTTTCTCGACGAGTACTTTCGGAAGATCGCTCTCCAAGAGCGGGCTACGATTGTGTCTCTCGCCTTCCTGCAGACGCATGCGCATCTCTTGATCCGCACTGGCCCCCGGTATGACCTCCCTCGGCTCGTCCAGCTGCTCAAGGGTGGGAGCAGTTACGCCGCGAGCCGGCAACCGGGGAACGTGCTCGGGCTCCGATGGAATCGGGAGTACTCCGCAACGAGCGTGAGCCCGAAGCTCGTGCCCCAAGCAGTCGCGTACATCGAGAGTCAGGACGACCGCCACCCCTCCGAGGCGATCTCACCCTGATATGGATGGGAAAGGGAATGGCCACTCCGTCTCGCTTCCGATTTCCCACGCCGTAGGCGTGGGCCCGGCACTGCACTGCACTGCGCTTCAAGCGCAGTGGTTCACTGGGGGGAAGGTCACCCTCGATCATCTCTTTTTCCCATTTGCCCCTTTTCCCCACCCCGAAGGCGGGGGCCCGACACCGCACTGCGCTTCAAGCGCAGTGTTTCACCGGGCCCACTCTTCAGAGTGGGAACGAACAGGGGTATCTTCCCTGTCCGAACAATGTCGGGAGTGAGGATATGCGGAGCATTTTACTGATCGCGGGCCTGACGCTGGCTCAGGCCCAGGCAGGCAGCAGCCAGGCGGCCCCGTTCACCTGCTGGATCCGTGGACCGGCGGATAAGCTGGCAGAGCGAGCGAGTCCGCTCGACTCGATCGCGGTCCAAATCGGTGGCGGGACGATGAAACTGTGCTACAGCCGACCGGCGGCGCGCGGGCGGAAGATCATGGGCGGGGTGGTGCCGTTCAATGAGCCGTGGCGGCTGGGCGCGAACGAAGCCACGAGCATCCGCGTCCCGTTCGCCGGCGAGATCGCGGGGGTGCGGGTCGAGCCTGGGACGTACACCCTGTACGCGATTCCGGCTGCATCGAAGTGGCAGATCGTCGTAAACCGCGGCGTTCAGCGCTGGGGTGTTCCCATCGACAACGAAGTGCGCGCGAAGGATGTCGGCGCCGGCACGGTAACCACGGAATCGCTCGGCGCGCCCGTCGAGACGCTCACGCTGAAGTTCTCACCGGCCGCAGGGAACGCGACGGAGCTGGTCCTCGAGTGGGAGAAAACCCGCGTCCGGATTCCGATTCGCCGGGCATCATAGGTACGACGGTGGCCACGGACCTGGTCTCGGAAATCCAGGCGCTCAAGGCCGAGCGCCACGCGGCCATCCTGGCGCACAACTACCAGATTGCGCCGATCCAGGATCTGGCCGACGTCGTGGCCGACTCGCTCCAGATGGCGCGTCGGGCCACCGAGCTCGATGCGCCCCTGCTGGTGATCTGCGGAGTGCAGTTCATGGCCGAAACGGCCGCCATCGCCAACCCGGATAAGCGCGTCCTCATCCCCGATCCCGAGGCCGGCTGCTCGCTCGCCGCCACGATCCAACCCGAGGACGTGCGGGCGTGGCGCGCCGGGCATCGCGACGGTCTCGTGGTGGCCTACGTCAACTGCAGCGCGGCCGTCAAGGCCGAGGCGGACTACTGCTGTACGTCGGGGAACGCGGTCGCCGTGGTTCGCTCCCTCCCGCCCGACGTCCCGGTGCTGTTCGTCCCGGACTTCTTCCTCGGCAGCTATCTGCGGCGGGTGACCGGGCGCGAGCTGGACGTGTGGATGGGTGAGTGTCACGTGCACGCCGCGCTGACGCCGGACGTGCTCGCGGCGCAGCGACAGCGGCACCCCGATGCCGAATTCCTGGTCCACCCGGAGTGCGGCTGCGTGACGAGCGCCATGTACTACGCCGAGTCCGATGGTGAGATCGCTGCAGGGCGGACGACTATCGTCTCAACCGAGCAGATGATGCGCCGTGCGCGCTACTCGGACGCAAAAAAGTTCGTGGTCGCGACCGAGACCGGCGTGCTACACCGACTGCGCCGGGCGAACCCCGAAAAGCAGTTCCTGGCGGCGGCCGAGTCGGCGGAATGCCGCTACATGAAGATGATCACCCTCGAAAAGCTGCGCGACTCGCTCCGGGACGAGAAATACGAGGTCACCGTGCCCGAGGGAATCGCGCTGCCCGCCCGGCGAGCCATCGAACGGATGCTGGCGATTGGCTGACGCCTTGGGCCTGGAGGAGGTGCGCCGGGCGCTGGCCGAGGACCGCGCTGGTGACGACGTGACGACCAGGCTGCTCGGTCCCGCCGCGGACGCTCGGGCGATTGCTCGGTTCGTCGCCGAAGGTCGCTTTGTGGTCGCCGGCCTGCCGATCGTCGAGGTGATCTTCCACGAGCTCGATCCAGGCGGATGCCTCGAGTCCCACACCGCCGAAGGCGAATGGACCGGGCCGGAGAAGGCGTTTGCCACGCTGCGGGCGAGCGGCCGGGCAGTGCTCGCGGGCGAGCGCGTGGCGCTCAACTTTCTGCAGCGGCTCTCTGGAGTGGCAACTCTTACACGCCGTGCCGTCGACGCGGTGGCAGGAACGCCTGCGAGAATCACACATACGCGGAAGACCACTCCCGGGCTACGGACGCTCGAGCAATACGCGGTACGGGTCGGCGGAGGAATCGACAACCGCGCTTCCCTCGCCGACGCCGTGCTGTGGAAGGACAATCACTGGGCGCTGCTCGGCGCCCAACGAAGCGCGCTCGCGGATGCGCTCCGGAGCGTCCCCCCGGGTGTTGCGGTCGTCGTCGAGGTCGAGGAAGACGAGCAGCTGGACGTCGCGCTCGCCGCCGGAGTGACCCACGTGCTTGCCGACAACCAACCGCCAGCGCGCATCCGGAAGTGGGCCGGTCGGGTCGGTCCGGGTGTCACAATCCAGGCCTCGGGCGGGATCACACCAGAGACCGCCCGCGCCTACGCCGAGGCCGGGGCGACGCTCATCTCCATCGGCGCGCTCACGCACTCCGCTCCGGCGGTGGCGATGAGGTGCGACGTCACCGTTGACACCAGAAGACACGCTCTCTAGGTTGCACGTTCACATGCGCACCACGCCGATGTGTCGTCTCGTCTGTTGTTGTAGCCGCCCCCCCACCCGCGGGGTTGGACGGACACCACGGCGCACCCGGTGACGATATGAGGAGTCTCTAAGCCTCCTCGCCTCCTGAGCCGCTCCCAGGCCCGACCAACCCAGCATGGTCGGGTTTTTTGTTTTGTGCCATTTCACCCCAACGACACGGCGAACAACGATGGATGCGACATCAAGCGCGCTGGTCCTGATCCTCATCACTCTCGTCGCCGGTACCGTCAACGGTGCGCTGGGCTACGGATTCTCCTCGATCACCGTTCCTGTGGCCTTGCTCTTCTATGCCAATCGGGTCCTCAATCCGGCGCTCGTGTGGATCGAGGTCGTCCTGAACGCCTACGTCCTCTGGGTCAATCGCGCGAGCGTTCCCCACGTCTGGCGTCGGGTCGTGCCGATGATCGTCGGCCTGGCGCCGGGCGTCGCACTGGGAACCTCTCTGGTGCACCGAGTGCAGCCGGGCTGGCTCAAGCTCGCGACGTTCATCGTCCTGCTGCCGCTGATTCTCTTGCAGGCGGCCGGGTTTCGCAGGCCCATCAGGGATGAGCGCCGCGTCGGGCTGCTGTTCGGAGGCGGCCTCGGCGTGCTGTACTCCGTCACGACCATCTCCGGCCCGCCCCTGGCTGTGATGCTGAGCAACCAGGGTTTCACGAAACAGGACTTCCGAGCCGGGCTCGGACTGGTGCGGCTCGCCGAATCGACGTTCACGGCCGTGGCATACTACTTCGCCGGCATGTTCTCAATCGAGAGCGCCGGCCTGCTGCCCTACATCCTCCCGAGCCTCGTCGTCGGGATCCCGCTCGGCGTCCGGGTCATTCGGCACGTGCGACCCGAGACCTTCAGGCGGGTCTGCATGAGCTTCGACGCCTGGGTCGTGGGCTTCGGCATCTCGACACTACTGCGACAGCTACACGTCATCGAAACCGACGCCGCGTTTTCCGTCCTGGCCGCAGTGGGCGTGCTCGACATCTGGCTGCTGTACCGATTCTTCCGCAACCAGACGCCCGAGGCCGTTGCGACGGCATCCCAGCCAGCCCCCTTCCCCCTGGCTCAGTAGAGGTACGCGACCGCCAAGGCGACGGTGATCTGGTCCTTTTTCCCGTTGAATGCCCCAAGCGTGGACCGGTCGTACCGGACCTCGGGCCGGACTACGGCGCTGGGCCACGCCTTGATGTTCAGCGTCGCCGTGCCGCTGCCGAACTTCTGTCCCGTGTTCGGCGAGAAGCCGGACACACCGTTCGAGCGGGCGCCGTTCTGGTCGCTGACGTAGTCTCCGCGCAGGGCCAGACCGAGGGTCGGGCTGAAGTCATTTGTGACCCAGGCGCCAAGTGCCCACCACTTCGCATCCTGCGTCGGAACCGGCAGTGCTGCGTTCGCCTGTTCCTGGCCGTAGTCACCTTGTATCCACACCTGCGCGTTGCCCAACTTGCGCCAGAACAACCCTTCGACGCCGTACCGGTTGGCGGTGTTGTTGTTCGGCTCTTCCGGACCCCAGAACCCCACGATGCCGAGCGACGTGAGTGCATCGGGATAGATCCCCACCCGTCCCATCAACGACTTGTGGGTGTTGTTGTCGACAACCTGGTCCCAGCCGTTGATCACCCGCAACTGGGCATCGATATGGTCGTTGAACTTAGTCTCCACGCTTACGCCGGTGGCGGTGAAGTTCTCGACGTAGATGAACTGGTTCCCCTCCGACCAGTTCGGGTTGGCGTACGTCTCGATCACCTCGAGGCCCAGCAGGGTTGGAATGCGCCCCACCTTGAACTGCAGGCCGTTGCCACTGGCCGTAGGGACGTTCAGGGTGACGTACAGGTGCGGCACGTCGGCCGGCGTGGTGGAGCTGAAGAATCCGGTGGACTGGATGACGCTCGCGTCCTGGCCCACCAGCACCTCGGTGTGGAACCCGGCGCTGAACTTCGCCGGGTCGTACGACTTGTCGAGCACCAACGCCAGCGCGTTCAGGGTGAAGGTGTTTTGCTGCCGGTCGTACAGCCGGCCGACGATGGTGGTCCCTCCGACGCTATGGCCGGAGTAGGCGTACGACCCCACCGCGAAGCCGGTGAGCTTGAAGCCCGCGAGCGCGGTCTCGAGATGGTTCACCGGCGGCGGCGGTGGATCGGGCTTCTGGGCCGCCGTGTCGGCGGGGGGCGGGGGCGACGCCCCGCTCTGGGCGCGAAGTATCCCTGGGGCGGCGAGCCACACGCCCACGAGCGCGGCTCGCGCTAAACGGCTTGCTTGCACTCTCATACAGTGGCCTCCTTCAGGGCCTGACGCTGTACTGCGTCCGCTGTCACCGCCGTGACCGCGGCGGTGTCCACCTCGCCCGTGCGGATCCGAACGATCCGCGTGAGCGCCTGGACGAAGATTTTCCCGTCGCCCACCTGACCGGTGCGCGCGGATGTGATAATCGCCTTGATGGTCGGCTCCACGAACGGCTCCGAAACCGCCATCTCGAGCCGCACTTTCTCGCGGAATTCGAGCACGACGGTTCGGCCGCGGTAGTGCTCCTGCAGCTCGACCTCGCCGCCGTGACCGCTCACGCGACTGATTGTGATGCCGGTGACGCCAGCTCGAAACAGCGCGGCCTTCACCTGCGGCAGCCGCTCGGGGCGGACAATAGCAGTGATGAGTTTCATCAGACCGCCTCGGGCTCGGGCTGGAGCTGCCCGATCCCTCCGGTGGAGGCCGTCTCGCGGAGGATCACCGCCGAACCGATCTCGTGCGTGTCGGGATAAGCCAGCGCGCCCATCTCCGGCAGGTCGAGACCGAGCTCTTCGACCTCGGGCGCCACGCGATGGCCGTTGACGACGAACGCCGTCACCTTGTAGGCGACGAACGCCATGGCGCCCACCCCCACGATGTTGGCGGCGCCGCCCACCAGCTGGGCCACGAACTGACTCGCGTCCCCGTAGAACAGCCCCCGCACGGCCCCGTTCACCCCATTCCACCCGTCCCCGTACGTGCCGTCGGCCAACAGTCCGAGCGACAGGATGCCCCACAGCCCGTTGACGCCGTGTACCGAGATCGCGCCGACGGGGTCATCGATGCGCAGCTTGCCGTCGATAAAGAACACCGCGACGCACACCAGCACGCCGGCGATACCGCCGATCAGCACCGCCGACGGTGCGGTCACGAACGCGCACGGCGCCGTGATCGCCACCAACCCCGCGAGCGTGCCGTTTGCCATCATCGAGGGATCGGGCTTGCCGTACTTGAGCCACATGTACAGCATCGATGTGATCCCCCCCGCCGCCCCAGCCAGCATCGTATTCGTCGCGATGACCCCGATGCGCAGGTCTGACCCCGCCAGCGTCGAGCCGGCGTTGAAGCCGAACCATCCAAACGCGAGGATGAACGTTCCGATCAGCGCCATCGGGATGTTGTGGCCCGGGATGGCGTTGACGCTGCCGTCGGCGTTGTACTTGCCGCGACGCGGACCGAGCAGCGCCGCCGTGACGAACGCCATCACGCCGCCCGTCATGTGCACGACGGAGGATCCCGCGAAATCGACGTGCCCATGCCCGAGCCCGAGGTTCTTGCCGAGCATCGCGAGCCACCCGCCGCCCCAGGTCCAGTTGGCGTAGATCGGGTAGATAAATGCGCCGACGAAGACGCTGAAAACGACGAACGCCGAGAACTTCCACCGCTCCGCCAGCGCCCCGGTCGGGATCGTGGCCGCCGTATCCATGAAGACCATCTGGAACAGGAAGTACGCGAACACCGGCGCGGTGTACGCCACCCCGGTGAGAAAGAACCCGGTCCCACCGAACAGACCCCACTCCTTGCCGGCGATCGTGAGGGAGACTTCGTTGGCCAGCTTGTCGTATCCGCCGAGCGTACCGAGCGCTCCCACGCCCCCTGCCTGGAGCGCGAAACCGATCGCCCAGTAAGCGATCATCGCGATGCCGTAGACCATGAAGTTCATGGTGATCGTGTGGGCGGCGTTCTTGGCACGTGTAAACCCGGTCTCGACCATTGCGAAACCCGCCTGCATGAACATCACGAGAAACCCGGCCACCAGCGTCCACACGAAGTTGATCGCCACCGTGTTCGCCGCGGAGGCGGCGCTCGCGGCCTTGGCGAGCGAGTCCGTCGCTGCCACTCCCTGCCCGGCCAGAACCAGCGGCCACGCCAGAGTCAGCAGCAAGGCAATACCGACCGAGCGTCTCATACGATCTCCCAGTGAGGGTTCACACGATGCACTGATGCTACACAATTCGTGCAAATATTGCACAGATTAGCTTACAGTGCGCTACTACCCATTCAGGTAGTGCGTCGTGATGTCGCAAGAATCGTGCACAGTCTGCATATTTTCGCATACACACGGATTACCGTAAGGCTCCCGGTCGCGACGTCCCGTTCCGCTTGACAGCGCCCGCGGCCCGCGGGCAGCTTTCGCGCTCGAGCATGCTCCTTCACACGAACCTGCCTTCCGGAGTCTGTCCCCCCCGCCTGCACGGCGGCCGGCCCCAGCCGGCCGGCCGAAAGCGGGCGTGTATCTCGCCGCGATAGTCGTTCGTCGGTCAGCTTCCCCACAATCGATTGCATCAACGGTAGAGCGCGGCGCGGCGTTTGCCCGACGCGGAAGAGGTCTTCAGAGGTGAGTCTGTGAGTGAGTCGACGGTCCTCAAGTTCGGCGGCACATCCGTAGCGGACGCCGCGGCGCTGCAGCGGGTAGCCGCGGTGGTCCACCGCGCGCATCGCTCCACTCGCCCCGTCGTGGTCGTATCGGCGCTCGCCGGCGTGACCGATGCGCTGCTCGCCGCCGCCGAGGCCGCGGCAAGCGGGGACGTAGAGCGAACGCTCCCGCAGCTCGATGCCCTGCTCGAGCGACATGCCGAGATCGCCGGGCGGTTGGCCCGTCCAGAAAACGCCCGGGGAATCCGCACCGTGCTCGAACGCACCCGCGCGGAGATTGTAGACCTGCTCGAACGGCTTGCCGTGGAGCCGGAGCGCGGGCCGGCGCTACGCGACGAGATCGCCGCCTACGGCGAGCGCCTCTCGGCGGCGCTTCTGACCGCCGTGCTTCAGGCCGCCGACGTGCCGGCGCGCTACGTGGACGCGCGCCACTGTCTCATCACCGACGGGACACATGGCCGGGCCACTCCCATCCTTCCCGACACGGAGCAGCGGACCCGAGCCGAGCTCGCCCCCCTGCTCGACCGCCGCCTGGTCCCCGTACTGGGGGGCTACATCGGAGCGACTCTCGAAGGCGTGACGACCACGCTCGGCCGGGGCGGCTCGGACTACAGTGCGGCCTTGGTGGGCGCGGCCCTCGGGGCTCGGGAAATTCAGATCTGGACCGACGTGAGCGGAGTGCTGACCGCCGACCCGCGCGTCGTGCCGGGCGCCGGGACAATCCCCAGCCTCTCCTATGCCGAGGCCGCCGAGCTCGCCTATTTTGGCGCCAAGGTCCTGCACCCCAAGACGATCCGGCCGGCGATGGAGCGCGACATCCCCGTGCGGATCTGCAACTCGAAGGCGCCGGCGCACCCGGGGACCATGGTGACGGCTCGAGGGGAGTTACGGGCCGGGGCCGTGAAGGCGATCGCGCACAAGTCCGGCATCACCGTGCTGCAGATCAGCTCCACCCGTATGCTCGGCGCCTACGGCTTCTTGCGCGGGCTGTTCGAGGTATTCGAGCGGCACCAGACGGTGGTGGACGTGGTCACCACGTCGGAGGTGAGCGTGTCGCTCACCGTGGACGACGCGCGGTCGCTCCCCGACATCGTCGCCGAGCTGGAGCCGCTGGGCACCGTAGTCGTCGAGTCGGGCCGGGCGATCGTCTGCGTAATCGGCGAAGGTCTTCGCACCACGCCGGGGATCGCGGCGCGGGTGTTCGCGACCATCTCGGACATCAACGTCTCGCTCATTTCCCAGGGCGCCTCCCGTGTCAACCTCACCTTCGTCGTGGAAGAAGGCCGAGTTCACGAAGCGGTGCTACGGCTGCACGAGGCGCTCTTCGAACGGGAGCCGGCGGATCTGGACGCGGCCGCCGCCACGGGGGCACCGTGACCGACCTCGTTTCGCTGGCCTGTGATCTGGTGGACGTCCCCTCGGTGTCGGGCGACGAGGCTCAGGTCGCACGGTTCGTGGCATCGTACCTCACTGACCTGGGGTATCACGTGGAGCTGTTCGACGCCGCGCCGGGGCGACCAAATGTGCTCGCAACGACGGATCGGCCACCGCGGATCGTCTTCTCCACCCACCTCGACACCGTACCGCCGCACATGCCCGCGCGCATCGCGGACGGCGTCCTGTATGGCCGCGGCGCCTGCGACGCCAAGGGGATCATGGCGGCGCAGATCGGCGCCGCCGAGCGGCTCCGCGCCGAGGGGGTGGACGAGATCGGACTGCTGTTCGTCGTGGACGAGGAAATGGGAAGTGTGGGCGCGCGGGCAGCGAACGCGCACCCCCTGGCCGGGGAATGCCGCTGGCTCATCGACGGCGAGCCGACCGATAACCGGCTCGCAACCGGCTGCAAAGGATCGCTGCGCCTCACATTGTGCACCGCCGGGCTCCCCGCGCACTCGGCCTATCCCGAGCACGGGCGCTCGGCGATCGATGCGCTCCTGGACGTGCTGATGGACGTGCGTCACGCTACCTGGCCGACCGATCCAATGTTCGGGGAGACGACGGTCAACATCGGGGTCATCGCCGGCGGAGCGCGGCCAAATGTCGTCGCCGCAGACGCCCGCGCCGACCTGCAAATCCGGCTCGTGACCGAGGCCGCGCCGGTGCAAGCCCTGCTCGAGCGTGCGGTCCGGGACCGGGCCCGGATCGACTACCTCACCGCGGTGCCTCCGTTGCGGCTCGCGACGGTCCCCGGGTTCGAGACCTGCGTCGTCCGGTTCACCACCGACATCCCGCACCTCACCAACTGGGGCACCCCCCTGCTGCTCGGGCCCGGGTCAATCCTGGACGCGCACAGCGCACACGAGCGGATCTCCGAGAGCGAGCTCCTCCAGGGGGTCGACACCTACGTACGTCTGGTGCACGCGCTGGCAGTGCGGAAGGCCGAGGCGTGAAGATCGCCCTGTTCGGTCACGGGACGATGGGACGGGTGCTCGAGGAGAGCGCCCGCGCCGCAGGCCACGAGATAGGGGTCATTTTCACGTCCGCCAACGTCGGCGACGCCGTGCGACTCTTGCCCGGCCACGCGGTGGCGATCGACTTCTCCGTGCCCGGCGCCGTGCCAGCCCACGTGGAAGCTGCCGCTGCCGCGGGGGTCCCGTTGGTCGAAGGCACGACCGCCTGGCAAGGTGACGAGGCTCGAGTCCGAACGATCGTGGACGGAGGCGGCGGCGCGCTCGTGTACGGGGCCAACTTCTCAATCGGGGTGAACCTGTTCTACCGCATCGTCTCGCGAGCTGCGGAGCTGTTCGGCGGGGTGGCCGGATACGATCCGTTCATCGAGGAGGCACACCACGCCCGCAAGCGCGACGCGCCTTCGGGCACGGCGCTGGCGCTCCAGGCCATCCTGTCCCGCGGACTCGGACGGGGGGAGGAAGGCCCGAGGGTGCCGATCGCGAGCACGCGCGCCGGTCACATCCCAGGAACGCATCGCGTCGCGTTCGATTCCGCCGCCGATCAGATCCTGTTGGTTCACACCGCCCGGTCCCGCGCGGGCTGCGCCGCCGGCGCCCTGCTGGCCGCACGCTGGATCGCGGGGCGGCGGGGTATGTATGCCTTTGCCGACGTGCTGGACGACATGCTGGCGCTCGAGCCGGAGAAGGAAAGGAAGGTCCGATGAGCCATCATCTGGAGTGGCTGCGCGGCTGCGGCACGGCCCTCGTCACCCCGTTCAACGCCGCGGGCGAGGTGCACGAGGCGCGGTTTCGTGCGCTGGTCGAGCGGCAGATCTCGGGTGGGGTCCGACTGCTCGTCCCCTGCGGAACCACCGGAGAAGCCGCGACCCTGACCCCGGCCGAGCACGAGCGCGTCATCGCGCTGACCGTGGAGACGGCACGCGGCCGGGCCCGGGTGCTCGCGGGCGTGGGGAGCAACGCCACGGCCGCTACGATCGAGCGGGCCCGCGCGGCTCGCGCCGCCGGCGCCGACGCGCTGCTCGTCGTGGCCCCGTACTACAACAAGCCCACGCAGGCGGGGCTCCAGGCGCACTTCAGGGCCGTCGCCGAAGCCATGAGCGACGTTCCGGTGGTCCTATACAACGTTCCCGGTCGCACCGCGTCGAACATCGCCGCCGCGACGGCCCTGGCCCTGGCGCGCGAGACGGCGAATGTCGTCGCCGTGAAGGAAGCTTCTGGCGACCTGGCCCAGATCATGGCCATCCTGCGTGACCGGCCGCCGGGATTCCGCGTGCTCTCGGGGGACGATGGCCTAACCCTGCCGCTGATCGCGCTGGGCGCCGACGGGATCGTGTCCGTCGTGTCGAACGAAGCGCCCGATCTGATGGTGCAGCTCACGGAACGCGCGCTCTCCAGCGAGTGGGCCTCGGCCCGCGAGCTGCACTACCGCATGCTCCCGTTGATGGAAGCGAACTTCATCGAGTCGAACCCCGGACCCGTCAAGGCCGCGCTCGCGCTGATGGGACTCCTGGAAGAGCGGCTCCGGCTCCCGCTCGTCCCCGTGCAGGAGCAGACCCGGGCCCGCTTGCGCGTGGTGCTGGGAGCGCTCGGACTGTCCCCGGGTGCAGCGCATGTCGCTGCGTGAACGCGTCGAGGCGCTCGCTTCCCAGAAGGGCGAGCACTATGGCCAGCCCGAGCGCGCGCTGTTCGCCGAGTTTCGGGCCGCGCTCACGCGCGGTGAGATCCGTGCCGCCGAGCGTGGGCGGGACGGCGCGTGGTGCGTCAACACGTGGGTCAAGCAGGGGATCCTCCTCGGGTTCCGCATGGGCGTCCTCACCGACATGTCGTCGCATCCGGCCCTCAAGTTCTTCGACAAGGACACGTACCCGGTACGGCCCACCACGCTCGCGGATGGCGTGCGCATCGTCCCCGGGGGATCGAGCATCCGCGACGGCGCCTACGTGGCCCCGGGCGTCGTCTGCATGCCGCCGATGTACGTGAACGTGGGCGCGTACGTGGACGAGGGCACCATGATCGACAGCCATGCGCTCGTCGGCTCGTGCGCCCAGATCGGCAAGCGGGTGCACCTCTCCGCCGCGGCCCAGATCGGAGGGGTGCTCGAGCCCGTCGCGGCGCTGCCGGTGATCATCGAGGATGAGACGCTGGTGGGCGGCGGGTGTGGAGTGTACGAGGGCACGATCGTGCGCCGGCGCGCCGTCCTCGCGCCCGGAACCATCCTGACGGGATCGACGCCCGTCTACGACCTGGTGCGCGATCAGGTGTACCGCCGCGACGGGGATCGGCCGCTCGAGATCCCGGTAGGCGCCGTCGTCGTCCCGGGCGCGCGCGGTGCACCGGGGGCGGCCGCCGCGCGCTGGGGGCTTTCCCTCTACGCGCCGGTAATCGTGAAGTATCGGGACGAAAAGACCGACGCCGCGACCCTGCTCGAGGAGTACCTGCGATGAAACAACAGCGTGTGGCGGTACTGGGGCTCGGAAAGATCGGGAACATCCTGCTGCAGGGGTTGCTCAAGGCGGGCCTCCCCCCGGGGAACGCCGTTGCCACCGTACGGCACCCGGAGCGGGCGCAGGTGCTCGGACAGGAGCGCGCCGTTCCCGTGGGCACCGACAACCGGGCGGCGGTGCGCGGGGTGGACGTGATCATCATCGCTGTCAAGCCACAGAACGTTCGGGAGCTGCTCGAGGAGATCCGCGCGGACGTGACCCCGGCGCAGCTCGTGATCTCGGTCGCCGCCTCCGTCCCGACGGGCTTCATCGAGAATCTCCTCGCGACACCGACTCCGGTAATCCGGGCCATGCCCAACACCCCGAGCCAGGTGGGCGCGGGCATGACCGGCATCTGCAGAGGGAAGCACGCGACGGAGGCGCATCTCGACACCGCCAGGCGGCTGTTCGACACGGTGGGCCGGACGGTGGTGGTGGACGAGAAGCACATGGATGCCGTGACCGGTCTCTCGGCGAGCGGTCCGGCCTTCGTCTACATCATCCTCGAGTCACTCGCGGAAGCGGGCGTCAAGGTCGGGCTGCCGCGCGACATCGCCACCGTTCTTTCCGCGCAAACGCTGCTCGGCGCCGCGAAGATGCAGCTCGACACCGGCGATCACCCCGCCTTGCTCAAGGATACCGTGACCACGCCGGCGGGCTGCACCATCGATGGCATCCTCGAGCTCGAAGAGGGCAAGCTGCGGGTCACCCTGATCAAGGCGGTGGTGAAGGCCACCCAGCGCGCGAAGGAGCTGATGTTCGAGAAGTAGGCGGCCTACTTGTAGTCCTGGAACGGCTCCGTGAGCAGCCGAACGCCAAGCGGCTTGTATTTGAACACGTGCGTCAGGCGAACCTCGGTCCCCCCCTCCACCCGCTCCACGCGCGTCTCGAGCAGCTCGAAGTCCTTCGCATCCCCCAGCCCCAGCTGGTTCAACCGCTCGGCTTCTGCCTTGCACACATCGCCGGGCGTGGGCTTGGGGTTGGGGTAGGCATCCTCGTGGTGGTGACGCAGCGCATCCCAGTGCTCATCGCCGGCGCGTTCCACCGACTCACGGATGTCGTCGCGCGTGAACGGCATGGGAACAACCTATCTCACGGGGAGCTCGACGTGCCGGCGGTCGCTGGTACCCACGTGCCGCTGCGTCGCAAACCCCATGCTTCAGAAGTACGTCTGCACCAGCCGGTTCCTGAGCTCGCCCCGGGTAGATCAGGGCGTAGCCGCAGTACGCGACCACGAGCGGGAACGCGAAGCGCCGGGCGAGGTTACGGCCCGCGCTCCGAGTCCTGTAACCGAATCCTCATGCCGCAATAAGGGCCTTCTCACGATCCGGTGTGCATGGCCTAAGGTCGGCGACGTCTCTTACAGGCAATCCCCTGATCAGGAGCCCGTATGCGACCGATTGCCAACGCGTTACTCATCGCGGCCCTCACCCTCGTGGGTTGCACCGCGACGCCGCAGCGGGCGGCGGACGCCGTGCGCGAGGATCGTTTCGATCCGAAGGACTACTCAGGAACGGGAGTTGAGGGAGCAGTCCCGACCAGTCTGGCCGCGCCGATGGCAGCCCACCAGCGGGCCGCGACCGCAGTGGCGTTTCCGCGCGCCAGCATTGCGGCAAGCATGGTGATTCGTACCGGTCAAGCCACGATCGAAGTCGACTCGCTCGAGCGGGCCGTCGCGCAGGTGCGCCTGCTCGCCACACGGGTCGGCGGATACGTCGCCAACACGGTCATGCAGACCGGCCGCGGCGACCTCCGGTCGGCGAGCCTCGAGGTCAAGATCCCGGCCGAACGGTTCGAGGACGGGCTCAACGGGCTCGCCCCGATCGGGAAGCTCGAATCGGTGAACGTCATCGCCGAGGACGTGGGAGAGGAGTTCACGGACGTCACCGCCCGTATGGAGAACTCCCGGCGGCTCGAGTCGCGACTCATCGATTTG
>Ga0209160_1000401_pt1 | contig 34790 bp, 39 predicted proteins | sample GraSoiAngelo_153_FD_186167 | JGI IMG/M metagenome (GOLD analysis project Ga0209160, IMG submission 186167) | Grasslands soil microbial communities from the Angelo Coastal Reserve, California, USA - 14_1009_12_40cm (SPAdes) (version 2) | ecosystem: Environmental > Terrestrial > Soil > Grasslands ...
GACCTCGACTCCGTATTCACGCACCGCCAACGCGGCGCCCTCGACCTCCGAGGCCGGGGCGTGATCGCCACCCATCGCATCCAATGCGATCTTCATATCGAGCACGGGCCTCGCGTCAAGCTTCTTCGACGGCGATGACTTCCTGGCCTTTGTAGGTCCCGCACGTCAGACAGGTGTAGTGCGGGAGTTTCGGTTGGTGGCACTGGGGGCAAACGGAGAGGCTTTGGGGACGGATCTTGACCTTTGCCGTCCGCCGCTTGTCGCGCCGCGCCTTCGAATGCTTGTGTTTGGGGTTCGGCATGAGACCCTTCCTTCATGTGCCCCGGACGACCAGGACGCTACTTCCCCTTCAGGTATTCACGCAGCGCCGCCCACCGGGGATCTGGAGGCGGGGCGCACGCACAGGTGCCGACATTGAGGTCCTGCCCGCACTGGGGACACAACCCCCGGCAGTCCGCGCGGCACTGCGGGCTGAAGGGGACTGCCAGGATCACTTCTTGCCGGACGAGATCGTCCAGGACGACCACGTCGCCCTGGTAGTGGTAATCCTCGGCCTCCTCTGGGGGCATTCGATATTCCCCTGGCGGCAAGAGGGGCCGCGCCGGCACGAACTGCGTTGCGACCGGGATGTCCAGCCGGACCAGAAACGGGCTCAGACACCGGACGCACTCGCACATGACCGACGCCTCGATGCGCCCCGTGGCGCTGATCACTTGGGCGGCCTTGACCAGGACCAGGTCCACCGCGATCGGCTGTGGGAAGCGCACGCCCGAGACGGCAAGATCGAGCTCGGCCGGATCCTCGCTGTAGGACAGAGACAACCCCTCTTCCGGAATCTCCGCAATCGGGATCTGGGTCATGGCGATGTCCCTTAACGTGTGCAGTGGGCTCTCCTCCGGTGCCCCGCGCCGCGCGACTACCGCTCTTCCGCAAAGCCCACGAGCGCGATCGTCCGCGCCCGCTTGATGGCGATCGTCAGCTCACGCTGATGCCCCAGGCAATTGCCCGACATCCGGCGCGGAATGATCCGGCCCCGTTCGGTCAGGAAGTTCCGGAGCAGGCCGACATCCTTATAATCAATGGCGATCTTGTCATGGCAGAACCGGCACACCCGCCGGCGTTGAAAACGTCCTCGTTCCACGATCCTCTTCCCTTCTCGTCCCTAGACCGACTCGTCCGACTCGGATGGAGGAGGGACCTCGTCGAGCGGTTCCCGCACGGGCAGCTCGGTGCCCTGGTCCATCCGCTTGGGGAGGAATCGGACGGTCTCCGCCACCACCTCGTGCTTCGTGACCTTCTGCCCGTCCTTCGTCTCGAACTTGCGCATCTGGAGCCGGCCTTCGACCAGGGCACCGTTCCCCTTGCTGAGGTACTGGCCGCAGGTCTCCGCCTGCTTGCCGAAGACGACGATGTCCACGAAGCAGACTTCTTCCTTCGTTTCGTCACCTTGCCGGTACCGGCGATTGATCGCCAGCCCGAAATTGGCCACCGGCGTCCCGCTGGGCGCATACCGGATCTCTGGGTCCCGGGTGAGGTTTCCCATGAGGATGACTTTATTGAACCCCGCCATGCTCCGGCTCTTTGGCGGGTTCGGTCGAGGCGGAACGTAGCTTGTTGTCCTCGATCTTCACGGTGAGATACTTGAGCGCGGCATCGTCCAACCGGAACAGACGTTCCACTTCGGCGACAACGGTCCCGTTCCCGCGATAGTTGAGTTGGACATAGATGCCCTTCTTCTCCTGCTTGATCTCATAGGCCAGCTTCCGCTTGCCCCAGTTGGACAGGTGCTCGACGGTCCCACCGGCCCTTTCCACCGTGGCTTTCACCTTGTCCAGCATCTTGGGGATGTCTTCATCGGCAAGCGAGGGGCGCAGGATGAAGAGAGACTCATAGAGCTGTGGCATACTGCAGAACCCTCCTCCCGGATCTAAAGCCCCGGAACTAGGTCCGGAGCAAGGGGGTGATCGACAACAAAAAAGCGGCTCACCCTAACACAGCGCCTCTCTAGAATCAAGGTTAAGCGCCGGATAACCAGGAGCCATTGCCTGCGGCCTCCACTCACACGTTGAACCGGAAGAACAGGACGTCGCCGTCTTTCACGACGTAGTCCCTCCCTTCCAGCCGAAACAGCCCTTTCTCCCTGACGCCGGCCTCGCTGCCGCACGCGATCAGGTCCTCGTAGTGATAGACTTCCGCCCGAATGAATCCCCGTTCCATGTCGGAATGGACCTTCCCGGCAGCCTGCGCGGCCTTCGTGCCCTGGCGGATCGTCCAGGCACGGGACTCGACCTCCCCAGCGGTAAAGAACGTGATGAGGTTTAAGAGCTCATAGGCCGTGCGGACCAGCCGGACCAGGCCTCCTTCGCCCATGCCAAGTTCCCGGAAGTAGTCCGCCCGCTCTGTGGGAGGCAAGGCCGCCACCTCCGCCTCAACGGCGCCACAGATCGCCACGGCCAGCGCCCCGCGGGCGCGCGCCAACTCTTCCACTCGCCGCACGGCCGGACTACCGTCCTGGCCTTCCCCGATGTTAACGGCGAACACAATGGGCTTGGCCGTCAGCAACTGGTACTCGCGCAGCCAGGCCTGCTCCATCGCAGAGCCCGTCTGGGCCCCAATCCATTCACCTTTGCTCAACCGCTCGATGAGCGCGTCCACGTACGCTTTCTCCTGTGTGGCCCCCGCCTCGCCGGCCCGCACCTTCTTGTCCAGTTTCTCCCGCCGCCGCTCCACCGTCTGCAGGTCCGCCAGCATCAACTCGGTTTCGATCAGCCCGATGTCGCGTTCAGGATCCATCGGGCCCGCCACATGGATCACGTCGGGATTCTCGAAGACGCGTACCACGTGCACCAGTGCGTCCGCTTCACGGACCTGACTCAGAAACTGATTGCCCAGCCCCTCGCCGAGGCTCGATCCCTGCACCAGCCCCGCGATGTCGCGAAACTCGATGGTCGTCGGTGTGGTTTTCCTGGACTTGAAGATCTGTGTCAGTTTCGCCAGCCGTTCATCCGGAATGACCGCCACGCCCACGTTGGGCTCGACGGTGGAGAACGGGTAGTTGGCGACCAGCGCCTTGCCGCCCACCAGGGCGTTGAAGACCGTCGATTTGCCCACGTTGGGCAAGCCGATTATGCCGCAATTGAGCGCCATCGTGTATTCGGAGAAAAGGAGAAGACGTTATTCGTTAATCGTTAAACGTTGAAGAATAAACATCTGGAGATTCAGCAGGTCCTCACGATTAACGTATAACGTTTAACGGTCTAACGATTCCCGTTTCACGTTGAATCGGTTCATGGCCGCCATCAAGCCTTCGCCGACCCAACACTCCACCGCCCGCACGGCCTGCAGGACCACCTGCTCCAGCACCGCCCGCTCGCGGGCGGACACAGGAGCCAGCACGTAGTCCGCCGGGTCCACGCCGTCCGGCGGACGTCCGATCCCGATCTTGACGCGGGCGAACCGGTCTGACTCCAGAGCGTCGATGATGGAGAGAACCCCCTGGTGGCCACCGTGGCCCCCACGGGCCTTGATGCGGATGCGACCGGGGTCGAGATCGAGATCGTCGTGGATGACGATCACCTCACTGAGGTCGATGCCGAGATCGCCGACCAGCGCGGCGACGACCGGCCCGCTGCGGTTCATGTAGCTCTGCGGCTTGGCCAGCGTGACCGCCTGCCCGGCCAAGCGTCCCTCGGCCCTCAGGACTTCGCCGTGCCGCCTGAACCGCATTCCGGCCTCGGCCGCCACGGCCGCCACGACCCAGAAGCCCACATTGTGACGGGTTTCGGCGTAGGCCGGACCAGGGTTGCCGAGACCGACAATCAGTCGCACCCGCTACTTCTTCTTCTCCCCCTTTGTGTCCTTTGCTTCCTTGCCTTCCTTCTTCTCCTCTTTCGCTTCGGCAGCAGGCGCCGCAGGGGCTTTCGCGCCAACCTTCTCGCCAGCTTTCGCGCCCGCCTTTTCGCCGGCTTTCTCGGCGACTTTCTCGCCAGCGGCCGCGGCTTCCTCGGTCACTTCTTCCTCTTTCGCCTTGCCGATCAGCTCGGGTTCCGCCGCCGTTTCGCCAGCCGGCGTCGTGGCAAGCAACGCCTCCAGCTTTGCTTCCGAGATCGGCGCGGCGACGCTGACCACCATCCTGTCGGGGTCGTCCAGGATCCGGACGTTGGGGGGAACAGACACCTCCTTGACATGGATCCCCTGATTGATCTTGAGTGGGGTCGGGTCCACCAGGATGTGCGCCGGGATCTCCCTCGGCAGACACTCAACGAGCAGCTCGCGCATGTTGTGCTGGAGAATGCCCCCTTCGGCCACACCCACCGGCGTCCCGTCAGTGACGGCTACCGGCACGCGGACGCGGATCGGCTTGTCCATCGCTATCTCGAAGAGGTCCGCGTGCAGGATCGCCCCGGTCACCGGATCCAATTGGTAGTCCCGCAGCATCGCGGTCCGTTGTATCTCTTTGCCGCCCTTCGCAATGCGCACATTGAGGAGAGTGTTGGAGCCGGACTCCGAATGAAGCACCTTGCGGATCTCGGCAGGATCGATCGTCAGGCTGATGCACTCACCCTGCCCATAGAGGACACCCGGAATCTTGCCTCGCTGCCGTAAGGTGCGTGCGACTCCCTTCCCGACCGCCTCGCGGGTCTCCACGTTCATGTCAACCTGCATCGCCTACCCTTTCTTGAACCCGGACGTGCCTACACAAACAGCGAGCTTACCGACTCTTCTTCGTGGATGCGCTTGATAGCCTCCGCGAGCAACGATGCGACGGAGAGCACCTTCAGCTTGGCACACCGGCGGTCTTTGCCGTTGAGCGGAATCGTGTTGGTGACCACCACTTCCTCCAATCTCGACGCGTTCAAGCGATCCAGGGCCTGCCCCGAGAGGACCGGATGCGTGCAGGCCGACCAGACGCGGCGCGCGCCGTGCTCGAGGCAGGCCTGCGCGCCCTGGGTGATCGTGCCGGCCGTGTCGATCATGTCGTCCAGCAGCAGGGCGTCGCGCCCGGCCACCTCGCCGATGATGTGCATGACCTGGGACTCGCTGGGGCCCTCCCGCCGCTTGTCGATGATCGCCAGGCTGGCCTGCAACCGCTTGGCGAAAGCCCGGGCGCGCTCGACGCCGCCCGCGTCCGGCGAAACGACGACGAGGCCCTGCTGTCCACGCTTCCCGACATACTCGAGCAACACCGGCGATGCATACAGATGGTCCACCGGGATGTTGAAGAACCCCTGGATCTGCCCCGCATGCAGGTCCATCGTCAGCACCCGATCGGCGCCCCCGGTGGTGATTAAGTCCGCCACCAGCTTGGCGGAGATCGGCACGCGGGGCTGGTCCTTCCGGTCCTGGCGGCCGTAGCCGTAGTACGGGATCACGGCGGTGATCCGGTAGGCCGAGGACCGCTTGAGGGCATCGAGCATGAGCAAGAGTTCCATCAAGTGCTTATTGACCGGATCGCAACACGACTGGCAGAGGAAGACATCCTTCCCGCGGACGTTCTCATTGATCTGCACCCGGATCTCGCCATCGCTGAACATGGAAACGAGCGCGTCGCCTTGCCCGATCCCCAGGCAATCGCAAATCTCTTTGACGAGCGCCGGGTTCGAGTTCCCGGCGAACATCTTCAACTCATGCACCCTGAGGCTCCCTTCGAGGTGAATGCCAGTGATTCGTCACGGAGGAGAACGCGCTACCCTAATCTATCGTTCTTCTGCTTGTCAACCGAGGTAGGCCGGCGCCGGATTCCACTGTGTCCGGGTCACCCAGACCTGCCAGCCCGAACGGCGATCAAGGCCTTCGGCCGCGATCCGAGCCAACCGCTCGTCGCCAAACACCCCGAAGACCGTCGCGCCGCTGCCGGCCAGCATGGCTGTCTGCGCTCCGCGCATGAGCAGCAGTTCCCGGATCTCGCACAGCACGGGATACTCCCGTTCCATCACGGGCGCGAAATCGTTCTCGATCAGCGGCAGCATGTCGTGCCACTTCACCAATTGCGGGCCTTCTCCGCCATGATCGACCGCGAGACGGGGCAGCCGACCGGGCATTCTGCCGACCTGTCCCGCCCGAACCGCTGCCAGGCGCTCGTAAGCCCAGGCGGTCGAGATCGCGATGCCGGGGTTCACCAACAGCAGCCACCGCTCCGCCTCTAATTGCAGCGGGGTGACGCGCTCCCCCCGCCCTTCGACCAGCGCGGTGGGCCTGTAAAAGAAGAACGGCACGTCGCTGCCGACTTCCTGCCCGAGTTGGGCCATCTCGGTCCGGGACCACCCGGTGTCCAGCAAGGCTGCCAGCGCCTGGATGGTCGCCGCCGCGTTGCTGCTCCCGCCACCAAGGCCGGCTGCCACCGGCAGCCGTTTACGCACATGAAGACGCAGCCCCTTGCGCCGCCGGACCCGCGCCAGGACGCGTTCTGCCGCACGATAGGCCAGGTTCGCCGAGTCGGTTGGCAGGTCGGCGCCCTCGCAGGTCAGCCGGATGCCCGATCGGCCGTTGAACTCCACGACCACGGTATCCGCGAGCTCGAAGGTGTGCATCACCGACCAGAGGTTGTGATACCCGTCGGGTCTTCGATCCAACACGCGGAGGATGAGGTTGACTTTCCCAGGCGCCGCCACTTCGATACTGCGGCTAGTCACCCTCTCCCTCCTCCGGAGCGGCGCTCGCCCCGTCCGCGGGCTTGATGTCGTACTTGTCCAGGCGATAGCGAAGAGAACGGGTGTTGAGCTTCAACAGGCGGGCGGCCTCCTTTTTCACTCCTCCGCTGCGCTCCAAAGCCCGAACCAGCAGACCCCGCTCAATGCCGTTGATCAGACATTCCAGGTCGATCCCCTCCGGCGGAATATCTGTCGGAACTTTCGTTTCCCCGTTGGGTGACGGTGACCGGACCCATTGGGCAACATCGTTCACGGTAATTTCAGGGCCAGGCACGAGGGCGACAACCCGTTCCAGGACGTTCTCCAGCTCCCGTACGTTGCCCCGCCATTCATACTGCTGGAGCGCGCGCATGGCAGCCGGCACCGCGGTCAGCGCCGGTTTGTTGGCCCGCTGGCCGAAGACGGTGAGGAAATGCTGCACCAGCAGGGGAATATCGTCGGGATGGGACCGCAGGGAGGGGAGTGTGATCGGGATCACGTTCAAGCGGTAGTAGAGATCCTCCCGGAAAAGCCCTTGGGCGACCGCTTTGTCCAAGTCCTTGTTCGTGGCGGCGAGGATCCGCACGTCCACCTTGATCGTGTGCGTCCCGCCGATTCGTCGGAATTCCGGTTCCTGCAGCACCCGCAATAACTTGACCTGGATGCCCGGCGGCGCGTCTGCAATCTCGTCGAGGAACAGCGTGCCGCCGTCGGCCACTTCGAAGAGTCCCTCCTTATTGGACACCGCACCGGTGAAGGACCCCCGCATATGGCCGAACAGCTCGCTCTCAAGCAGGGGTTCCGGCAGGGCGCCGCAGTTGACGGTGACGAAGGGACGGTCCCGACGGGGGCTGTTGTAGTGGATCGCGCGGGCGACCAGTTCTTTACCCGTCCCGCTTTCCCCACAGATCAGGACGGTGCTGGAGGTCTCCGCCACCCGGCGGATCAGGGCAAAGACCTTCTGCATGACCTCGCTGGTCCCGACGAGATTCTCGAACGAGGCCTTTCCCTTTAACTCTCGCTTCAGCAAGAGGTTTTCAACGGTCAGCCGCTTGGCGTCCAACGCCTTCCTGACAGTGAGCACCACATGCTCGTTGTTGAAGGGCTTGGTCAGCACGTCGTAGGCGCCCAGCTTGACCGCTTCGATGCCCACCTCCAGCGTCGCGTACGCCGTGAGCACGAGGAGCACGGTGTCCGGTGCGATGTCCTTCACGGCCTTCAGGATTTCCATTCCTCCCAGGCGGCCTGGCATTTTCAGGTCCGTGATGACGAGATCAAAGATGTCCGATCCGACCAACTGGAGTGCCTCCTGGCCATCAGCAGCCGTGACCACACTGTGACCAGCTCGTCCGAGGATGGTGCTCAGAACCTCGCGCATGCCCCGCTCATCGTCCACGACGAGGATCCTGGCCGGCACAGTCACCATCACCGTACCTCCTGCACGACGGTTCCGGTAATCGGGAGCGTCAATTTCACACACGTGCCCTTGCCCAGCACGCTCTCCACCTGCACGCTGCCCTTGTGCTCATCCATGATCCGGTGCACCAATGAGAGGCCGAGGCCAGTACCGCCTTCTTTCGTCGTAAAGAATGGGTAAAAGATCTTGTGGAGGTGCTCCTCCGGAATGCCCGGGCCCGTGTCCTCAAACACGATTTCGACGGACTCGCCTTCCGTCTCGCCGACCGGTGGGGCCACCCGTCGGGTCACCACCGTCAAGGTCCCTCCGTCAGCCATCGCCTGGCAGGCGTTCAAGCCGAGGTTCCAGCACACTTGGCGCATCTGGTCCGGATCCACCATTGTGGCGACACTGTCCGGCGACAAGTGCCGTACGAAGCGGATCTGCCCGCCGTATTCGGGCGTCTGCTCAAGCAGATGGATCGTCTCTTGGACCAGCTCATTAATGTCACACTGTTTGAGGTTCAGCGGGCGCGGGCGCGCGTACTGCAGGAAGTCTGACACGATGCCGTTCAGCCGCTCAGTCTCGCGGAGCGCGAGGTCCAGCAACGGCCGGTTGACGTCGGTCGTGTACAGATCTTTCCGCATCACTTGAATGGCGCCGGAGAGCGCCGCCAGGGGGTTGCGGATCTCGTGGGCGAGGCCAGCCGACAGCTCACCGATCGTCGCGAGCCACTGTTTGCGCCGCACTACCTCCTCCATCTTCTTGAGAGGCGTGATGTCCTGAAACACGCCCACGATCCCGGCGTTCCGCCCCCGTGCCTGGAGGGGGGCCAGGCTCATCGCCAGGATGAGACGGGTTCCGTCCTTGCGGCGCCCCACTTCTTCCAGGCGATGCGACATGCCGGCCGGCGGGATCCCGCTCTGGCCAGCCGGAGCCGGCCAGGCGAAGACCTCCCACCAGTACCGCCCCCGGACCTCCATCTGGCTATACCCCATGATCTCCTCGGCACGCCGGTTGAAAGACGTGAGGCGTCCTTCAGGATCGGTGGTAAACAGCCCGCTGTCGATGCTCTCCACGACAAACTGGTGAAACTCCTGCAAGCCGGTGAGGTCGCGATCCTTCTCCTCCAGGCGCTCGCCAGTGCTTCTCAGCTTCTCCGCCAGGGTGCCGCTCAGGTACCCGACCATGATGAACCCGAGAAGGTTTAGCGACAGGTTGTAGAAGATTTCGGGGACCTGGAGCTCCGTCCGCGGCAGCCATGCAAAGAGCGTGACCTGATAGGTGGAACGATAGTACTGCAGGTCCACGATGGCCCCATAGAAGATGCCGGCGATCGAAGCCGCCGCCAGTCCGCCCTTGCGGGACAACAGCGCACTGGCGGCCGTAATTGACAGGATGAAGAGCAGCGAGAAGGGGCTTTCCACGCCGCCGGTGATGGCCACCAGGACGGTTTCAAACACGATATCCAGGCCGATCTGTAGGTACGCGAATGTGACGAGCCACTCGATTCGATTGACGAGGAGGCCGTAGAGGATCGTGAGGAGGTAGGTCGCGACGATCAGGCCATAGTAGGCGGGAATGGCCTGTGTGCTCTTACCGATCTGCAGATAGATCAGCACCCCCAGGGTGAGAGTGACGACGGCGACCCTGATGCCCATGAGCCATTTGAGCTTGTCCCGCAGGGCCTCCATACATTTCGTGAAGCCGCACTCGCACCCTAGCCGACGACCGCCGCCATCTTGAAGATGGGGAGATACATGGCGATGACGATGAACCCGATGACGGTGCCCAGGAACACCATCAGCGCGGGCTCCAGGAGTGAGGTCAGGGCCGCGACCGCCGAGTCTACTTCCTCGTCGTAGAAATCCGCGATCTTCCCGAGCATCGCGTCCAGCGCCCCCGTCGCCTCGCCGACGTTGATCATCTGGACGACCATTGGGGGAAAGACCCCGGTCTTGCCGAGCGGCTCGGACAGCGTTTTCCCCTCGCCCACACTCGTCCGCGCTTCCAGAATCGCGTTCTCCACGATCTTGTTCCCCGAGATCCGCGCGACGATTTCGAGCCCCTCCATGATCGGCACGCCGCTCTGCAGCAGCGTCCCGAAGGTGCGGGTGAACTGCGCCACCGCGATCTTCCGGATCAGATCGCCCGCCACCGGCAGCTTCAGCATGAACGCGTCGATCTTCAGCCTGCCTCCGGGGGTAGCGTAGTATCTCTTCAGCCCATAAATGCCGACCCCCGCAGCGATGATCAGGAAAATGATGTACTTCTGCATGAAATCGCTGATGCCAATCACGAGCATGGTCGGAGCCGGCAGCGTCCCGCCGAAGTCCGTGAACATCTTTGCGAAGATCGGGATGACCCAGACCATCAGGACCGACACCACGATGATGGCCACGGCCACGATGGCGGCCGGGTAGACCATGGCGGACTTGATCTGGGCCTTCAGCTTTGCGGACTTCTCCAACTGGCCCGCCAAGCGCTGCAAGGTGACGTCGAGCGCGCCGCCCACCTCGCCTGCCTGCACCATATTGCAGTAGAGGCTGCTGAAGATCTTGGGATGCTTCTTCAAGGCGTCGGCGTAGGTCGTCCCGGATTCGACGTCCATCTTGACCTCGCCGATCAGCTTGCCGAAGGTCTTGTTATCGCACTGCGTGGCGAGGATCTCGAGGCATTGCACCAGCGGAAGCCCGGCGTTGATCATGGTCGCGAACTGCCGGGTGAAGACGACGATGTCCTTGTCGGTGATCTTCTGCTTCCGCTCGCCGAAGAGGGCCTTGGCCTTCTTCTTCTCCTCGATGCTTTTGACGGTGATACCCTGGGAACGTAACTGCTCGATCGCCAATTCACGGGTATCAGCATTGATCTCCGCGGTGACGGACTTCCCCCCTCGGGCTGTCCCGGCGTATGCGAAGACTGGCATGCAGTCACCTCATGTAGTCAGTTATGGCCTCGGACCTACTCGGCGATCGAAACGCCCTCGACTTCCTTCAGTGTCGTGATCCCCTGGCAGACCTTGGTGATCCCGCTCGTGCGGATCGTTTTGACTCCCTGGTCGATCGTCATCTTCCTGAGTTCGTCCGTTGACGCCCCTCTGAGGATGGCGAGCCGTATATCCTCTGTGATGGGCATGATCTGGTAGAGGGCGAGGCGCCCCTTGTACCCCTTATTGCTGCAAGTCGCGCAACCCTTCCCCTTCATCGGGGTCATCTTCGCGAAATCCTCTTCATTCGCTTTGCTGGCGCCTGCCACTTTCAAGATTTCCCGAGTCACTGTGGGGTCTGGCACCTTGCAGTCCTTGCAGATGCGCCGGCAGAGACGCTGGGCGATGACCAGGATCACGGAGGAGGCGACGAGGAACGGCTCGATGCCCATGTTGAGGAGCCGGTTGATCGTGGACGGCGCATCGTTGGTGTGGACTGAGGCTAAAACCAAGTGGCCGGTCATGGCGGCCTTGATCGCGATTTCGGCCGTCTCGAAGTCCCGGATCTCACCGATCAGGATGATGTCAGGGTCCTGCCGGAGGAAGGACTTCAGGCACGTCGCAAAGGTCAGCCCGATGTCCGGCTGGACCAGCACCTGGTTAATCCCCACGAAGTTGAATTCGACCGGGTCCTCGGCCGTTGAAATGTTCACGTCCGGAGTGTTGAGGGCCTGCAGACACGAATAGAGGGTCACGGTCTTCCCGCTTCCGGTCGGGCCGGTGACGAGGATCATCCCGTACGGCATTGCCAGGGCGGCATTGATGTCGGCTTCCTGTCTTTTATCAAAGCCGAGCTTGTCCTTGTCCACCTGGATGTTGGCCTTGTCCAAGAGGCGGAGAACGCCCTTCTCGCCGAAGAGGGTGGGCAAGACCGATACGCGGAAGTCGATGTCGCGCTTGGGACCGAGTTTCAGCTTGATGCGTCCGTCCTGCGGGAGCCGCCGCTCGGCGATGTCCAGCTTCGCCATGATCTTGATGCGAGAAATGAGGGAATTCTTGACCTTCAAGGGCAGGTTCATGACCGTCTGCAGATCGCCGTCGATCCGGTACCGGATCCGGAACACGGTCTCATACGGCTCGACGTGGACGTCGCTGGCGCCCACCTTCATGGCATTGACCAGGATCCCGTTGACCAGCTTGATGATCGGGGCTTCGACCTCGCCGATCATGCCTTGGTCCTGGTCGGACTCCGCCACTTCTACTGAGTCAAGCACATCGCCCACGGTCTTGTCGAAGTCCTCGACGTCCACCATGGGCCCTGCGTCCGCTTGGCCAAGATCGGCCAGCTCATCCGCTGCACTGCCTTCGGGGATCGTGTAGTCCTTCGCCTGCAGAATGGCGGCCGCGGCCTGGGCCGCTCCACCAGCGACGCCAGCCCCGTAGTACTTCTTGACCGCCTCGATGAGCGCCGACTCAGCAGCGATCACAGGCTCGATCGTGTAGTTCGTGCGGAACTTGAGGTCGTCCAAGGCCAGCATGTTCGTGGGGTCCAGCATCGCCACGGTCACGGTAGCCCCAACCCGCCTCAACGGCAGCACCATGTGCTTCTTGACCAGTTCCAGCGGCACAAGCTTGATGATGGCGGGGTCGATGTGCTGGTACATCTTCAGATCCACGGCGGGCACCCGATACTGTTGGGAGAGGAACTGGAGGAGTTTCTCCTCTTGGATGTAGCCCATCTTGACTAGGGTACTGCCGAGCCGGGTGGCGCCTCTGGACTGTCTTATGGCCACCAGCGCCTCATTGAGTTGTTTCTCAGTGATGAGGTTGGCGGAAATGAGCAACTTGCCCAGTTTGTCAGTAACCGGAGGCATCGTTTCGCTCCATCAGGTGGCAAAAGTTGTCCGGCAATAAAACCACGAGAAACATTGGGGAAAGAGTGTACTGCGTTATAGGGGTCTTGTCAACGAACATCCATCCCGACCTCCTGAAATCACATGAAATGTCTCACGCACGCAGGACGCGTCAGACCAAGTCCGGATGATAGGCGCGGATGCCCCGATAGACATAGTGGAGACCAGAAATGACCGTCAGTGTCAGCATGAGCGCGAGCAGCGGCATCAATTGGTGCACGTCTTTCTGGAACGCGATAAGCACCAGCGCCAGCACGAGATAGGTGAGCTGGGCCAGCGTCGTTCCCTTGCCGAGCGCTGTTGGGGCCACCTCGATCGGCGTCTGGGTCACATGCAGGAGCAGCGTGCCGGCCACAATGATGAGGTCCCGACTGACCACCACGATCGCCACCCACCCCGGCACCAGATGCAGAATTGACAAGGTGATGAAGGACGCGGTGAGGAGGAGCTTGTCAGCCAGCGGGTCCAGGTACGCGCCAAGCTTTGTGCGCTGATTCGCCATCCGGGCAATGACCCCGTCCAGAATGTCTGTGACGCCGGCGATCAAGATCGTCCACAGCGCCCACAGGTAGTGCCCATAGGTGAGGAACCCTATAAAGAACGGAATGAGAAGGATACGGAGAACCGTCAGGGCATTAGGGAGATTCATGGGTTTCTGGGAAGCGAGCCGCGCACGTGGAGTGAGTGAATTCTAGGAGAGGCTATGGGCGAAGTCAACCGCAGGGAATGCCCACCCGCGTTCCTTGACAAGCACCGTAAGGCTTCGTTAAAGTGGCCGTTCTAGATGGTTTTTCCGCTGTAGAGGGGCGGGCACCGATGCGGGTTACAATCAACGGCAAGACCGAGGAGGTGTCGGGTAGCAGCGTCTTGGAGGTTCTGAAAGCCAAGGACGTCAGCCCCCAGATGGTGGCCGTGGAGCTCAACTCGAAGATGTTGGAACGTGATGAACTCGGTAGCACAGTCGTGAAGGACGGCGACGCGATCGAACTCCTGTTCTACATGGGCGGGGGCGCCTAGATGCTCCGCGCCGCGCACACCATCACCGAGTTCATCGGGCACACCCCCCTGGTCCAGCTCAACCGCCTGTCCCAGGAGGGGGCCGCCACCATTTACGCCAAGGCCGAACACTTCAACCCGGGTGGCTCGGTCAAAGACCGCATCTGTCTCAACATGATCAACGAGGCGGAGCGGCAGGGCCGGCTGAAGCCCGGCGCCACCATTGTCGAGCCGACCAGCGGCAACACGGGCATCGGCCTGGCATTGATCTCCGCCGTGCGCGGCTACAAGCTCATCCTCGTCATGCCGGAGAGCATGAGCATGGAGCGCGCGAGCCTGCTGTCCTCCTACGGCGCGCAGCTCGTGCTCACGGCGGCCTGGGAAGGGATGAAAGGCTCCATCAAGGAAGCCGAGAGCCTCGTCGCCGCGAACCCGGACTATTTCATGCCGGACCAGTTCTCGAATCCCGCGAACCCAGCCATGCACCGGAAGACGACAGCGCTGGAGATCTGGGAGGCGATGGACGGCCGGATCGATGCCTTCGTCGCGGCAGTCGGCACCGGCGGTACGATCACGGGGTGCGGTGAGGTCTTCAAGGAACGGAACCCGAAGGTCAAGGTCATCGCGGTGGAGCCGGCCGGCTCGCCCGTCTTGTCGGGGGGCGACCCGGGCCCGCACCGGATCCAAGGGATCGGCGCGGGGTTCATCCCCAAGGTCCTGAATCGCTCGATCCTGGATGGCGTGCTCACCGTGACGGACGACGAAGCGTACCAGATGTCCAAGCTGTTGGCGAAGAAGGAAGGGCTCCTGGTCGGCATCTCATCAGGCGCCAACGTCGCCGCCGCCCAGAAGGTCGCGGCGGAGCTCGGGCCCGGTAAGAACGTGGTCACGGTGCTCTGCGACACGGGCGAGCGCTACATTAGTATTGAGAAATACTTTAACATTTAACCATGCCATTCATTCCAGATTCCGAAGAGCAGGTCACCCGCTACAGCCGACACATCCTCCTGCCGGAGGTTGGCGGCAAAGGCCAGCAGAAGATCGGGCAGGCCAAGGTCCTCATCGTGGGCGCCGGCGGCTTGGGGTCTCCCGCCGCATTCTACTTAGCCGCGGCAGGCGTCGGCACGATCGGCCTGATCGACAGCGACGCCGTGGACCTCTCCAACCTCCAGCGCCAGATCATCCACCAGACGCCCGACATCGGCCGGCCCAAGGCGGCCTCCGCCAAGGCCAAGATCCTCGCCCTCAACCCCAGCGTCGGGGTCGAGACCTACAATACGCGTCTGACGGCGGAGAATGCCCTGGACCTCATCGGCCGGTACGACATCGTCGTGGACGGCGTGGACACCTTCCCCGCAAAGTTCCTCATCAACGACGCCTGCTTCTTTGCGCACAAGCCGCTGGTGCACGGAGGGATCCTCCGGTTCGACGGGCGGGTGTTCACCATCCTGCCGGGGCAGAGCGCCTGCTTCCGCTGCATCTTCAAGCAACCGCCGCCGCCCGGCGCGGTGGCCAGTTGCCAGGAAGCCGGCGTGATCGGCGCACTGGCCGGCGTAATCGGGACCATCCAGGCGACCGAAGTCCTCAAGCTGATCTTGGGCAAGGGCCGCCTCCTCACCAACCGGCTACTGGATTACGACGCGCGCGAGACCCGGTTCCGCGAAATCAAGGTGGCCAAGAACCCGCGGTGCCCGCTCTGCGGCGAGCGCCCGGAGATCACCCGGCTTGTCGAGCACGAGCCGGAGGTCTGCGCGGTCAGGACGGCGTGAGCATGGCAAAACCCGCCCCCATGGACACCGACAAGATCAAAGGCCTGGTCTGCCGCGAGTGCGGCAAGGAGTATCCGGCAGTGTCGCTCCATGTCTGCGACATGTGCTTCGGCCCCTTGGAGGTCCAGTACAACTACAAGGCGATCAAGCCTCGCCTCACCCGCAAAGCGATCGAGGCGGGCCCCAAGAGCCTCTGGCGGTACGTGGATCTCCTCCCCATCGCGGGGGACCCCACCGTCGGCCTGGACGCTGGCTTCACTCCACTTGTGCGGGCCAAGAACCTCGGCGACGAACTGGGACTGGACAAGCTCTACATCAAAAACGACACTGTCAATCACCCGACCCTGTCGTTCAAGGACCGGGTCGTCTCGGTGGCACTGACCCGCGCCCGCGAGCTGGGCTATGACACGGTCGCCTGCGCGTCCACCGGCAACCTGGCCAACTCGGTCGCCGCCCACGCCGCGGCGGCCAAGATGCAGTGCTACGTGTTCATCCCGCACGACCTGGAAGCCTCCAAGGTGCTCGGGAATCTCGTCTACCGACCCAACGTCGTCGAGGTCGAGGGCAATTACGACGACGTGAACCGCCTGTGCAGCGAGATCGCCGGCGAGCATAAGTGGGCCTTCGTCAACGTCAACATCCGCCCCTACTACGCCGAAGGGTCCAAGACCTTGGCCTATGAAGTCGTGGAGCAACTCGGCTGGGAAGCCCCGGACCACATCGTCGTGCCCATGGCCTCCGGCTCGCTGCTCACGAAGATCTGGAAAGGGCTGAACGAGTTCCACAAGCTGGGGCTGATCGACCGCATGGCCACCAAGGTGGACGGGGCGCAGGCGGAAGGCTGTGCCCCCATCGCCACAGCCCACAAGCTGGGCCGGGACTTCTTCAAGCCGGTTAAGCCCGCTACCGTTGCCAAGTCGCTGGCGATCGGCAACCCCGCCGACGGCTACTACGCGCTGAAGGCCACGGCCGAGAGCGGTGGAGCCATGGACATGGTGACGGACGAGGAGATCATCGAGGGCATGACGCTGCTCGCACAGACCGAAGGGATCTTCGCCGAGACCGCCGGCGGTGTGACGATCGGCGTCCTCAAGAAACTAGTCAAGCAGGGCATCATTAAGCGGACCGAGACGACCGTGGCGTTGATCACCGGCAACGGGTTGAAGACCCAGGAGGCCGTCATGAACGCCGTCGGTCGGCCGACGCGGATCTCCCCAAGCCTGGTCCACTTCCAGAAGACGTTCGGCCTGGGCAACCATGAGAGGTAAGGATCCATGGTCACGGTGCGTATTCCCACGCCCCTGCGGACACTGACGGGGGGCAAAAGTGAGGTCGAGTCCTCCGCCTCGGACATTCAGTCTCTGATCGAGTCGTTGAACGGCCAGTTTCCAGGCCTCAAGGATCGGGTCTGTGACGACAAAGGCGAGATCCGGCGCTTCGTAAACATTTATCTCAACGAAGAGGACATCCGCTTTCTGAAAGGCAAGCACACGCCCGTCAAGGATGGCGACGAGGTCTCCATCGTACCGGCCATCGCGGGCGGGGCTTTTCACGGGCGAGGGCCGCGTCTTGGCGCGCGGGGCATCCCTTGCTCCGTGAATGCAAGGGGTCGATCGGGCGGGTTCAAAGGACGGCCCTGATGGCGCACCTCCGTTTTCATCTCCGATTTCCGGAGGACAAAATCAGGGAACCGGTCCTCTGTCAGATCAACCGCGCTTTCCCGAAGGTAGATACGAACATCCGCCGGGCGGACGTGCGGGAGAAGACCGGATGGATGGACGTGGAATTCTCCGGGGATACCGCCGAGATCGAACGGGCTATCGAAGGCATCCGACAGAAGGGCGTCATCGTGGACCCCATCGAGTTAAACGTCGTCGAGTAGCCGTGAGCGCCATGGACTTTACCGAGCAGCAGATCGAACGCTACAGCCGGCACATCATCCTGCCGGACGTGGGCGGCAAGGGCCAGAAGAAGCTGGCCGCAGCCCGTGTGCTGGTCATCGGCGCGGGCGGCCTCGGCTCCCCGGCCGCGCTCTATTTGGCCGCGGCGGGAGTCGGCACGATCGGCTTGGTGGATGGCGATGTGGTGGACCTGTCGAATCTTCAGCGCCAGATTCTCCACACGACCGCCAACGTCGGGAAGCCGAAGGTCGAGTCCGGGCGCGAGATGCTCGCCGCGATCAATCCGGATGTCGCGATCAAGGCGTACCAGACCAATATCAACGCCGAGAACATCCTGGGCATCCTCACCGACTATGATCTCGTCCTGGACGGCTCGGACACCTTCTCCACACGTTACCTGGTCAACGACGCCTGTTTCTTCGCCAAGAAGCCCCTGATCTCCGGCAGCATCTTCCGTTTCGAAGGGCAGCTCACCACCCTCAAACCGCACGACGGTTTTCCCTGCTACCGGTGCCTCTACGCAGAACCGCCACCCGCTGGCCTGGTCCCGAACTGCCAGGAAGCCGGGGTGTTGGGCGTGCTGGCCGGTACGATCGGCGTGCTCCAGGCCGCCGAGGCGATCAAGGAGATCGTCGGATTCGGCACGTCGCTCGCCGGCTCGATGCTGATCTACGACGCGCTCGAGATGAACTTCCGCAAGACCCGCATCCCGAAAGACCCTGAGTGTCCCCTCTGCAGCACGCGCCCCCGTATCACGGACCTGTCCGGCGACTACGCAGTCTCGTGCGGCCTCTGAGCGTCCCCCGACACATCCTCGACGAAATGATCGCTCACGCGCGTGAACTGGCCCCGCACGAGTGCTGTGGCATGCTGGCCGGGAAAGACGGCCGAGTCCTCCACCACTACAAGATCGCCAACATCGTCGCGACGGAAGGAGCCCACCTCGCCAACTTCGACGCTGCGAAGTTCGCCCACTTGCAGGCCCTCACACCCGAAGAGCGCGCCGACATCGCCTTCGTCATGGACGCCCGTGACATGTCCCTGGCGTTGAAAGACATGCGGCACAAGGGCCTCGAGTTGCAGGTCATCTACCATTCGCATCCCCACAGCCCCGCGCGGCCCTCCGTCACCGACATCAAGATCGCCACGGAGTTCGAGTCCACCAGGGGCATCCTAAATCTGCCCGAGCCGTTGCACCTTATCGTCTCCCTGGAGAAGAAAGACTCACCGGAGGCCAATGCCTTTCGCATCGTGAACGGGACCGTCACGCCGGCCTCCTACCGGACCGTCTAGCTGGAGCGCATCTCCATGCCTCCGCCCGCCGCGCCTTCGCTCAAACAAGTACAGGAGCTTGCCGACGAACTCAGCCTCCTCGAGGATGAGCTGATCCCCTACGGCCGCCACAAGGGCAAGATCGTGCTGGCTGCGCTCGATCGGCTCCGCGACCGGCCTCTCGGCCGCTACGTGCTGGTCACCGCCATCAACCCCACGCCGCTGGGTGAAGGGAAGACCGTCACCGCGATCGGGCTGGCCATGGGATTGTGCCGGCTGGGGCCCCGCGCCGTCGTGACGCTTCGCCAGCCTAGTCTCGGTCCCGTGTTCGGCGTCAAGGGGGGCGGTTCCGGCGGCGGGCGCGCGCAAGTCGTCCCGCAGGAAGAGGTGAATCTCCATCTGACCGGAGATGCACACGCGGTGGCCGCGGCGCACAACCTATTGGCCGCGTTCGTTGACAACCACCTGTCGCACGGCAACTCGCTTCAACTCGATCCCAACGCGATCAGTTGGCCGCGCGTCATGGGGCTGAACGACCGGGCGCTGCGCCAAGTGACTTTGCAGGGCGGCCGGCTCAGCCACTTTGTGATCACCGAAGCCTCGGAGGTGATGGCGATTCTCGCGTTGGCCGGTGATCTGAAAGACTTGCGGCGGCGGCTCGGGCGGATTCTCGTGGGGATGACGCAGGATGGCCGACCGGTGTGCGCCGAGGACCTGCGGTGCGCCGGAGCCATGGCCGCCCTCCTTCGGGACGCCATGAACCCCAATCTGGTGCAGACCACGGAGGGAACGCCGGCGCTCATCCACGCCGGTCCCTTCGGCAACATCGCGCACGGCAGCAGTTCAATTGTCGCCGACGCGCTCGCGCTCCGCCTTGCCGATTACGTCGTCACCGAAGCGGGCTTCGGCAGCGATCTGGGCGCGGAGAAGTTCTTCAACATCAAATGCCGGGTGTCCGGCCTGCGTCCGGCGGCTGCCGTGATCGTGGCCACATTGCGGGCGTTGAAGCTGCACGGAGGCGCCAGCTCAGCCAAGCCGGGCTTGCCGCTGCCGGTGGCCCTGACCGGTCCCAACCGGGAAGCCCTGGCCCGCGGCTGCGCCAACCTCCGCCAGCACATCGCCAACGTTCGCACGTTCGGCGTCCCTGCCATCGTAGCCGTGAACGCGTTTGCTGACGATCCGAAAGAAGAACTGGAGTATGTGAAGGCCCAGGCGGTCGAAGGAGGAGCCGTGGCCGCCGCGGTGTCCACGCCCTGGTCAAATGGCGGCGCCGGTGCTGAAGCGCTGGCCGACGCCGTCATGCGGGCCTGCGAGCAGCCGTCGAGCTATCGGCCTCTGTACGAGGATGCCGCCTCGATCGAGCAGAAACTCGACACGATCGCTCGCCGGATCTACGGTGCGGATAACGTGACCTGCGCGCCCACTGCCGCAGCTCAGATCGAAACAGCCGCCAGGCTGGGGTACGGGCACTTTCCGATCTGTATGGCCAAGACCCAGTACTCGCTATCACACGACCCCCAACTCCTCGGTCGGCCGAGCGGCTTCACCCTTCCAATCCGAGAGGTACGAATCCTCGCAGGCGCGGAGTTTTTGACAGCAGTGTGTGGCGGCATGCAGTTGATGCCCGGGCTGCCCAACCGTCCCGCAGGCGAGCGCGTGGATGTCGACCCCGAGACCGGCCGCATCGTAGGACTGACCTGAACATGGAAGTGTGACAGGGAGCGGAAGAACGGATTCTGACCGAAGGAGAGAGCGGTCGCTAGCGCGAAGGGATGGTTCGGATCGACTGACCGGTTGCCGCTTGGTAAGCCGCACCGAGGGTGCTCACCTCGGTGATCTTGATATCGCCCCCCATGCCCTTCAACGCGAGGTCCATGGAGGTCTGCCCGAACGGCACGACCATCTCCCGATAGTTGAGCTGTCGGCATCCCTTGATTTTCTCCTCTAGCCCTCCGACAGACCCCACCTCCTGGTTCTCATTGATCGTGCCTGACATACAGACATCCGAGCGGATCGGATCGCCGAGCAAGGCCGACGTCACACCGACCGCAAGGATGGCGCCCGCGCTCGGGCCTTCGATATACAGCCCGTTCTGGAGGACGGCGGTGCGGACGGAGAGCCGAACCCGCAGGAATCGGGGATCATACCCCACGCTCTTGGCGGCCGCCGCGACAGCGGTCCGCAGTGACACGTCGAGATGCCCGCCGAAATGCGAATCCGTCACCACTTCCGGACCGGTCCCTGTAGACACGTAACTCACGGCCATATCCGCAAGCACAACTTCACCGAGATTGGCCGCATACGCCACGGACTGGTCAGCCTTGGCGGAGTATTGGTTCACCATGAGGACCGGAACCCGCAGGTTGGTGGCAGGGAACGGCTGCGGCGCCTTGAGTGGTTGGATCTGCACGTCAGGTCGAGGGCTCTCACCCGTTGCCGACGGAGCCGTCGGCGCGGCGGACGCGCTCGAACCTGTAGAAGCCGATGTAGCAGAATCCTCGGACGCCACAGGTGCTTGGGGCAGTCCTCTCATCGCCGGGGTGAAGCTCTCGTTGGCTACGCCCTTCTTCATCTTGATGAGGCGACAGTCCGGGCCGCCACCTCGGTCGCTATAGAGGTTCGTTCCATTTGGTAGCATGCACAGCCAGACATCGGCAAACGCTGCAGGCGCAGCGAAACCGAGGCCGAGAGCGAGGCCAATGAGCGAGGCAGTAATTTTCTGTCGCATGATCGGAATATACAGCAATTTCAGTGCCTTCCTACATTTACGGGCCAGTTCATTCTCACCCTGTGCGTAACCCGTTAATTCTTTACACAAAGTTAACATCTAGGCCAGCGCCAGAGGGAGGAAAGCCCACCTAGGATTCGGGGGAAACTTCTATCTGCTTGGATAGTGCGCTTATCTCTTCAGATAGGCCACGCCCGGCTACTGTTGCCCTATTCGCTAGCTCGTCACTGCTCCCTCTGAGGCCGAAGAGACATGCCGGGCGTATTTGCCCATGACGCCAGTGGTGTAGCGAGGCACCGGCGGTTTCCACTTGCTGAGCCGAGTCTTAATTTCTTTCTGTGTCAGTTCGACGTTCAACGCGCGGGCAGGCACATCGAAGACGATGACGTCGCCGGTTTTGAGCGCCGCGATGGGGCCTTTCTTCGCCGCTTCCGGCGCAACGTGGCCGGCCATCAGCCCGTGCGTGGCGCCCGAGAAGCGACCGTCGGTGAGCAGGGCGACGGACTCTCCCAAGCCCGCGCCGACGATCGCGGCCGTCACGCCCAGCATCTCGCGCATGCCTGGGCCGCCCGCCGGCCCCTCATAGCGGATCACAACCACATCGCCCGCCTTGATCTGCCCGGCCTTGACGGCGGCGAAGGCGTCCTCCTCACGGTCGAAGACCTTGGCCGGGCCTCTGAACAACGTCATTGAGTGTCCTGCCACTTTTACGACGCAGCCCTCCGGCGCCACGTTTCCTTTAAGAATGACCAGCCCCCCCGTCGGCTTAATCGGATTGGACAGCGGCCGGACGACTTGCTGGCCCGGCGCCTCGCTCGCCTGTCGGGCTTCCTCGCCAATCGTGCGACCCGTGACCGCGAGCTGACCGGCATGTAACAGGCCAGCGTCCAGCAGCCGCTTAGCGACCAGCGTCGTGCCGCCCGCCGCATAGAGATCGGCTGCCATGAAGCGGCCGCCCGGCTTCAAATCAGCCAGCAAGGGGACCTTCCGGTTGATCTTGTCGAAGTCGTCAATAGTCAATCGCACGCCGGCTTCCCGCGCGACGGCCAGCAGGTGCAGCACGGCATTCGTGGAGCCGCCGGTGGTGACGACAGCGGCGATGGCGTTCTCCAGGGCCTTGCGCGTGATGATCTGGCGCGGGCGCAGGTCCTTCCGCAGCAGCTCCATCACCAGCTGGCCGCAGCGGAACGCGACTTCATCCTTGCGCGGGTCCATCGCCGGCACCCCGTTGAAGCCCATCGGGGAGATGCCCAGGAACTCGAACGCGATCGCCATCGTATTCGCGGTGAACTGGCCGCCGCAGGCGCCGGCCCCTGGGCAGGCCTGGTTCTCCAGATCGCGCAGCTCCGCCTCCGTCATCTTGCCAGCCGCGTGCTTCCCAACCGCCTCGAAGACATCCTGGATCGTGACGTCGTGCCCCTGGAACTTGCCGGGCATGATCGAGCCCCCATACAGCATCAGCGACGGGAGGTTCAGCCGGGCCAGCGCCATGACCGTGCCGGGGATCGTCTTGTCGCAGCCGGACAGCGCCACGACCGCGTCGAACAGGTGTCCGCGCGCGACCAACTCGATGGAGTCTGCGATAACTTCGCGGCTGATCAGTGAAGCCTTCATGCCTTCCGTGCCCATGGCGATGCCATCGGAGACTGCAATCGTGTTGTATTCGATGGGAGTCCCGCCCCCCGCGCGTATGCCGGCCTTCACCTTTTCGGAGAGGCGCCGGAGATGGTAGTTGCAGGGCATGACCTCGATCCAGGTGTTGGCCACCCCTACCAGCGGGCGGGACAGGTCGTCATCGGTGAACCCGACGGCCTTGAGCATGGCGCGGGCGGGCGCGCGGCTCGGCCCGTCTACTAGGTCACGGCTTCTGTGTTTCGACTGGCTCGTCATGTGGTCTCCTTGATCAAGCAATTCGCATCAGCAGCGGCTCTTTCAGAGAGCCATTCTTATAGCATTCACACCTTTCAGTCCAGAAGCAAGCTACGCTGGCAGCTTCGACCACAGCCAGCGCACGTAGCCCGGCTCTAGGATCACCGGAACGACGAACAGCACAACCAGGCTGAGTGCCAGGCCCGAAGTATGGTCAGGAGGTCCCTCTGGGGACGACCGAGGATCAGTTCGCAATCCAATGCGTGTGTTAGACATTGGAAACCCTATTGAATTCAAGGCATTACAATAATGCCGAAACCTGGGTTATACTGGAAGATGAGAGGGGAAGAAAAGCCCCAAAAAGAAAAGGTGGAGAAATGCAGCGTCTTACCATCCCTAAGCGAGTTCAATTGCCTTTCGGCTATGTCGTGACGATCAAGCAGGTTACGGACAGTGAGATGGAGGAGATCGTCGAGGACGGAACCGGTGAGTCGGTGGATGGGTACTGGGATCCTGACGAGCGCGTTTTATACATCCGAAAGTCCCTGCCGATCCGTCGACGTCGCTACATCCTCGCCCACGAACTCGGTCATGCCTGGAACGACTGGCAGCACCACGCGATGGATAATGGGATTGCCTCTAGCTATTAACAGTCCCGCTTAATGAAAGAAGAGATACCGTCACCGACGCAGTTTCCATCACTCCCGCAGCCCACCGGTGTCGCATCGACCCAGAGTCCCCGCTTCGCGGCCCGCGCGGCTCCTTCTCATGGATCGGTCTTGGGTCCCGTGGTTGCCACATGAAACTCGGCAACTCTAGGGCGGACCAGACTGGCAAAGTTCTGGTAGCGGAGCTTCACTGCCTCATGGCGGGTCCCGGCCTGAAAGACGATCTCCTCGTCCGCTGTCAGGGACTGGTCCACATATACCTCTAGGCTGTAGAGATTGCCGAACGGCGGCATTGCCCCGAGTTCACAATCGGGGAACAACTCCTTGAACTCTGCTTCGGTGGCCAATCGCACATGGCTAGTCCGAAAAATCTCCCTGAGTCTTTTGAGATCCACCTTCTGGTTAGCCGAGAGCACCGTCATCACGAAGCGCTCGTCCGCTTTCACCATGACCACCTTTGCCAGTTCTTTCCCTGGCACATGGAGGGCCTGGGCCAGCTCCGGCGCTGTAAAGGTTTCGCTGTGGGTCAAGACCTTGAATGGAACCTTCTCGCGATCCAAATGGTCTTTCAGTCTTTTCAGGATACTCATGACCGACTCCTTTCATTCGGAGTGATCGAGCCCTTCTGTGAGCACGAATGATTAGTCGTCGAGGCTGCGCGGGGCCATCCGGTCCTTCTGGAACGCGAACATGCCGTCTAGGAGTACGAACATCGCAATCAGAGTGAGCAGGATCCCGCCTTCAAACCATCCTGCGGGGCCCAACTTCCAAGTATGGTTCGTCAGGCCCGCCAGGAGACCCAGCACCCCACACACAAAGCCAATCGCAGCCCCGATGCGGGAAATCATTGTGCGCTTATATCCCACATTCCTCATCGCACACACTCCTTTTTGTGTGACTCGTGTCCCGCGTCACTTCCCCTTTGGCAGGAGACCCTTCCGCTCTATCTGAACAGCGCGACGCTGGCAAGGCTAGGCCACCCTTAGAGACCTGTCAAGCGCAGTTTTGGTCGGACGAGTGAGGACTCTGGAGAAAGAAGGATGGTTGCGGGGAAGGGATTCGAACCCTTGACCTTCGGGTTATGAGCCCGACGAGCTACCGGACTGCTCCACCCCGCAGGCGGATGCTACCAACCTTGACGTGATACTGTCAAGGCGATCGAAATACGGTATCATGGCGCGCATGACCACGCCGTTGCGGATCGTGTTCATGGGGACACCGGAGTTTGCCGTGCCTTCCTTGCAGGCACTTCTGGAAGCCGATCCGGAAAAGACCGGCCGCGTGGTCGGAGTGGTCACCCAGCCCGATCGCCCGAAGGGCCGTGGGCAACAACTAACCCCGCCCCCGGTCAAGGTGCTGGCTCAGCAGGCCGGACTGCCGATCCTCCAACCACTCAAGATGAAAGACCCGGCCTTCCTAGAGACCCTGAAAAACTGGGCGCCCGACCTGATCGCCGTCACGGCCTTCGGCCGGATTCTGCCCCCCGTCGTCCTGGACGTGCCGCCGAAGGGATGCGTCAACGTGCACGGTTCGCTGCTTCCCAAGTACCGGGGCGCCGCCCCGATCCAGTGGGCGATCATCAACGGCGAGACCGAGACCGGCATCACCACGATGCTAATGGATGCGGGCATGGACACGGGCCCCGTGTTACTACAAGAGACGGTCCCGATCCTGCCGATGGAGACGGCAGGCGAACTCGCGGCCCGCCTGGCGCCCATCGGCGGACGGCTGCTCGTGAAGACCATCCGCGGCTTGAAAGACGGCACCCTCGCCCCGATCCCCCAGGACCACAGCCGCGCCACTCTCGCGCCGTTGCTGAAGAAGGCGGATGGAATGCTGCGCTGGGATGAGGAGGCGACGGCGCTGGCCAACCGGATCCGCGGACTGACACCCTGGCCGGGCGCCTATACCTATTATGGCGACGAGCGCTGGCAGATCTGGCGGGCCGAGCCCACGAATCCGGGGTGCGCCATGGCAGAGCCGGGGGTCATCCTCGAAGCGACGAGAGAGACGATCCGCGTCGCGGCTGGGAAAGGCGCGCTCCTGATCCGCGAACTGCAGCCTGCTTCGGGCAAGCGCCTGAGCGCGAAGCAATACCTGGCGGGCCATCCGGTCAAGGCAGGCAGCAGACTCGGCCCCGGCCCTTGCGACCATCCACCCGATGCTCTATAGTTGACCTCTGATTTCCAGGAGGCGTTCCAATGCCCAAGGTGCGAATCGCGCCCTCCATCCTGTCGTCAGACTTCGCGCATTTAGCTGACGAGATCGCCGCCGTCGAGCAAGCCGGCGCGGATCTGGTGCACGTGGATGTCATGGATGGCCACTTTGTCCCGAACCTGACCATCGGACCGCCCATCGTCGAAGCCCTCCGCAAGGTCACGGCCCTTCCGCTCGACGTCCACTTGATGATGACGAACCCGGACGCATTCATCAGGGAATTCGCCGAAGCCGGCGCGACCTATCTCACGGTCCATGTCGAAGCCTGTCCGCACCTGCACCGCACGGTCCAGTCCATCAAGGAGAAAGGAGTCCAGGCGGGCGTCACCTTGAATCCCGCCACGCCGCTGACCAGCGTCGAAGAGATTCTGCCGGACGTCGATCTATTGTTGATCATGTCGGTCAATCCTGGCTTCGGCGGCCAGCGATTCATCGTCCGTGTCCTGGACAAGATCAAGCAGGCGCGCGCGATGATCGACCGCACGGGCCGCTCCGTGCTGCTCGAGGTGGACGGTGGCGTGAAAGTGGACAACGCCGCCGCGATCGTGGCCGCCGGCGCCGACATTCTGGTGGCGGGTTCCGCCATCTTCGAAGCTCCCGGGCGTGATTACCGTCGGGTGATCGCCCAGCTACGCGCAGGCGGCGCCGCCGGCGCCGACTCCGGCGATAACGGCAAACCAACCGGTCACAGCAAGGCCGCGGCGTCCTCCCGTAAGGCTCGTCGATGAGCGAGGTGACGCAGCTCGCCGAGAGCCTCCATCCGCACGAAGTCAAGGTCGTGTCTGCGCTCAAGGCCTCCGCGCAGAGGGAGGGCCTGACCGAAGAGGACCTGGCCAAGGCCGCCGGCCTGGAGGTCGCCCAGGTCAGCGCCGCCCTCGGCCGCCTGCAGCTCAAGGGACTGGTGACTGTGCTCTCCGAGACGACCCGGCCGATCGTCTCCCTCACGGAAACCGGCAAGCACTATTTCCAGCGCTACGCCCCGATGGTCCGCGTCATGTCGGCCTTGCGCGCGGCTGCTGAGAAGGGCGGGCAGTTGACGATCAAGGACATTCAGACGCGCGAAGGGTTGGACTCGGGTGAGATCAGTACCTCAGTCGGCGAGTTGAAACGGGAAGGCGTCCTCGCCATCGGCGTCGGCGGTGTGGTCCAAACCACGAGCGCCGCCTCCGTCACGGCCGACTCGCTGCAGCAACTGATCCGGTTCGTCCACGAAGGACCCAAGCCGCTCTCCGAGTTTCCCGCGTCCGATCAGGCCCTGATCGAAAAGTTCTCCCAGAAGCGCGGCAAACCGAAGGAGCCGTTCCGCGTGGACGAGCGAGTCATCCGCACCTACGGCCTCCAGGAGCTCGGACACGCCGTGGCGCTTAAGATCCAGAAGGAAGGCGTGCGGGAAGAAGCCACCCGCCTGACTCCCGAGATGCTGAAGGACGGGAGCTGGCGCCAGGTGCGCTTTCGCAAGTACACAATCGCCCTCAAACCGGCCCGCATCGCGGCCGGCAAGAAGCATCCTTACCGGGAGTTCCTCGACCTGGTCAAAGCCAAGCTCGTCAGCATGGGATTCGAGGAGATGCGCGGCGGGCTGATCGAAAACGAGTTCTGGAACATGGACGCCCTCTTCATGCCGCAGTTCCACCTGGCCCGCGAGACCCACGACGTGTACTTCGTCAAGGAACCGCGCCACTCATCCCCGATTCCCGAACCGTTTCTGTCGCAGGTCGCGGGCGCGCATGAACACGGCGACCGCACGGGTTCGAGCGGCTGGGACTATACCTTCGACCGCATGCGAACTCGCCGCCTGGTGCTCCGTAGCCAGGGCACGGCCGTCTCCGCGCGCACGCTGGCCGCAACGCCGCACGTGCCGGGCAAGTACTTTTCGATCGCGCGGTGCTTCCGCTACGACCAGGTGGACGCCACGCACGCACCCGACTTCTTCCAGATCGAGGGCATCGTCCTGGGGCCGGACATCAATTTCCGGACCCTGCTCGGGCTGCTCACCCTCTTTGCGCGTGAAGTGGCCCAGGCACAGGAGATCCGCTTCGCCCCGGCCTACTTCCCCTTCACGGAGCCGTCGGTCGAAGTGCACGTGCGCCACCCCCGCCTGGGCTGGATCGAGTTAGGCGGCGCCGGCCTCTTCCGCCCGGAGGTCCGGCTCCCGCTGGGCGTGGAGGTTCCCGTGATCGCCTGGGGACTGGGTCTCGACCGCATGGCGATGGTCGCGCTGGACATCCACGACATCCGCGATCTCTTCTCTGCCGATCTGGAGATGATCCGCTCCAAACGGGTGCAATACTGAACCGACGCCATGCCGACCATCTCCGTCAATCGCAAGGACTTCGACAAGCTCCTCGGGCGGCACGTAACGGACAAGGAACTCGAAGCCTGGCTCCCGCTGGTAAAGGGCGAGATCAAGGAGGTCGATGCCGCCTCCGGCGAGATCCGGTTCGAGCTGCAGGACTCCAACCGCCCGGATCTCTGGTGCGTCGAAGGCATCGCGCGCCAGATCCGGGTCAAGCTGAACGGCCGGCCGGATTCCTACCCCTACTTGCGTACTGCCAAAAGGCGGCTCGATCAGATTCTTGTCGAGCAGGGCCTGGAGCGTGTGCGTCCGTTCATCGGCGGGTGCAAAGTTCGCGGCTACAAGGTCGCTGAAGAGGGCTTGGCCCAGCTCATCCAGACACAGGAGAAACTCGCCGACATTTTCGGCCGGAAACGCCGCATGGTCTCCATCGGGCTCTATCGGCTGCCCTCAATCAAGTTTCCCGTCACCTACGTCCTGGCGGACCCCGACCGGACCAGATTCCGCCCGCTCGGCTATGGCGAGCCGATGAGCCTTCGGGAGATCTTGGAGATCCACCCCAAGGGGCAAGAGTACGGGGGGCTCCTGTCGGGACACGACCAGGTGCCGCTGCTCCGCGACGCCAAGGGGGACGTGCTTTCGTTCCCGCCCATCATCAACAGCCGTGACATCGGCGAAGTGCAGGTGGGCGACGCGGACCTGTTCATCGAAGTCACGGGAACGGACCTTCGCATGGTCATGCTCGCCGTGAACATCTTGGCCGCCAACCTGCACGACCGCGGGGCATCGATCGAGCCGGTGGAGGTCGTCTATCCCTCTAAAACGGCGTACGGGCGCACGGTGCGGATGCCGCAGGCCTTCAGCAAGCCCTGTGCGATCAAACTCAGCGACGTCAGCACGGCCCTTGGCGATGCGCTCTCCCCCAAAGACATCCGGGCCAGCCTCGCCTCGTACGGCTACACAGTGACCGGCAGCGGCTCGCGCCTCCTTGTGAGCCTCCCGCCGTACCGCAACGATCTCATGCACCCAGTGGACGTCGTCGAGGATGTGGCCATCAGCCGCGGGTACAACGCGTTTGGGCCAATCATGCCCGCGACCTTCACCGTGGGGGGGCTATCCCGGATCGAGCAGCTCTCGGATAAGGTGCGCGAGTTGATGCTCGGCTTCGGCTTCCAGGAGATCGTCTCGAACATCCTGGGCGCCCGCGTCGACCTGATCCACCGGATGCGTCTGTCCAACGGGCATCCAGAAGCCCGCTGCGTCGAAATCGAGAACGTCATGTCCCAGAGTTATGAGTGCCTGCGCCAGTGGGTCCTGCCGTCGCTGCTGCGCGTCGAGACCGCCTCATCCCGGAGCTTCTACCCGCATTTCCTGTTTGAGTTGGGCGAGGTCGTCGTTCTGGACCCGCAGACTGAGACCGGCACGCGGACCGAAGTTCGTCTGGGAGCCCTACTGGCCCATGCCAACGCGAACTTCTCCGAGACTCACTCGTTCCTGGACTTGTTGTGCTTCTACCTGGGCTGGGCCTACGCGCTGACGCCGACCGACCATCCGTCCTTCCTGGAAGGACGGGTCGGGCGGGTCGAGCGAGAAGGCAACGCGGTGGGCCTGATCGGCGAACTCCACCCGGAAGTGCTGGAACGCTGGCAAATCACCATGCCGTGCAGCGCCTTCGAACTGGTGATCGACCTCCCGGGCAAGTCTCAGTCGTAACGAAGGACCCTACCGAGGAGTCGCGGGCGGTAAGGCCTGCTTGAAGTACTGCTCCTGGATTTTGCGGGTGGAATTGGCCACCACGATCTTCCCGGGCTCGCTGGTCGGAGCCGGCACTTGGCCTCCGAGCCGCACGATCGAATCCCGGATATCCGCCAGGTTCAAGAGGACTCTCCCTTCAACCTGCATCCCCGGACGGTTATAGACCGCTTCGAACGCCGCCCAGGCCTTTCTGTACGCGATAACCGCCGGTTGTGTGTAGGCCGTTTGATCCAGCGCGCTCGCCAAGTCCAGATAGATCGGTCCGGCCAGACCGGGGGCTGTATCCATGGCGCTCAGATAGTGAAAGATACTCTCGGTGATCTTGCCCCTTTCGATGGCTTTTTTGCCGGCCTTGCGCAAGTTTTCGACGCACTTGGTCTCGGCCGGCGTGAGCGAACGATCAGGATCCGAACCAGGTATCGGGCCTTCTTCAATGAGCAGGAAAGGTGCCCGCATGGGATCTTCGCGATACGGGCGCATGCGGCAACCCATCAGAGATGGTGCCTTCCCCGTACCCCGCGCGCTGGGAGAAGCTATCGTCTGCTCCGATGGAACCGTCGGCGGGGTTGCAGCAGACTCCAGCGCGAAAGCCGCACCAGCGTGGGAAAGAACGGCGACCATGATCCAGACCGTGAGTCCGATTCTCATTGTCTCACTCCAACTCTAGGCCTTTGCCAACTGCGCCTTGGCCGTGTCCACGAGCTTCGTGAAACCGCCCGGGTCTTGAATGGCCATGTCCGAGAGGACTTTGCGATCCAGCGCGACGCCCGCTTTCTTGAGCGCATAGATGAACCGTGAATAGAGCATTCCGTGGGACCGGCAGGCGGCGGTGATGCGCGCGATCCAGAGTCGCCGGAAGTCGCGCTTGCGGTTGCGACGGTCGCGATAAGCGTACTGCCGCGCCCGGTCCACCGCTTCGGTCGCCGTGCGGAACAGCCGGCTCTTGGCTCCGTAGTAGCCTTTGGCCAGCTTGAGTCGCTTCTTATGACGTGCGCGGGTCTTGGTCCCGCCTTTAGCCCGTGGCATGGTGCGGTGCTCTCCTTCCTTCGGCGGTGCTCATCAGTTCAACGGTTAGGCAGGAGCGCGGCGATCCGATAGACATCCCCCGGAGCCACGCGCGTCGGCGCGCTAAGCCTGCGCTTGCGGTTCCGCCTCTTGCTGGTCAGAATGTGCCGTTTGTAGGCGGGATAGTGCATGAGCTTCCCCGTCCCCGTCTTCCGGAACCGCTTCTTCACCCCTTTGTGCGTCTTCAGTTTCTGCCCCGCCATGTCCGTTTTCCTTCCTGTGTTCGCTGCCCGTCCCGCTATTTTTTCTGGGGCGCAAGGACCATTGAGAGAAACCGCCCTTCCTGCCGCGGGGGCTGCTCGATCTGCGCGCCGGTCCCCACCAGGGTCAGCACTTTATCCAGCATGGCCCTGCCCATCTGCTGGTACGCCATTTCGCGGCCCCGGAACATCACGGTGACCTTGGTCTTGTTTCCGTCGGCCAGGAACTCCTTCATCTGGCGCACCTTCGTCTCCAAATCGTGTTGATCAGTCCGTGGTCTCAGCTTGATCTCCTTGAGCTGCGTCCCTTTCTGATGCTGCTTGGCGGTATGGGCTTTCTTGTTGAGTTCATATTTATACTTGCCAAAGTCCATGATCTTGCAGACCGGCGGCTGCGACATGGGCGCCACTTCGACAAGATCGTATCCCATCTCCTCCGCTTTCTTGAGCGCATCAATCGTCGTCATGATGCCGAGTTGCTCGCTCTCCGGACCGATGACGCGTATTGGCGAGACTCTGATCTCTCTATTGATTCTCAGTTTTGGAACGGCGATAGGGCACCTCTCTCCTGCAGGTTCATGCCTTGGGCACGGCGCTGGTCGGCGCTCGCCCCTCCACCTCCCTTTGTAAATGCCCCAGGAAGGCCGCGACCGTCATCGCACCTGCGTTGCCCCCGCCGCGAGTCCGGACGGAAACCGTGCCGTCCTGCCTTTCGCGGTCACCGGCGATGAGCATGTAGGGAATCTTGGCCCGCTCTGCCTCCCGGATCTTCAAGCCGATCTTCTCGCTGCGCAGGTCCGCTTCGACACGAACCCCGGCCTCGGCCAGGCGGCGCGCCACGTCTTGAGCATAGCCCGCGTGCTTGTCCGTGATCGCGATCACGACGGCCTGCACCGGCGCCAGCCACGTGGGGAAGGCGCCCGCGTACTGTTCGATCAGGATGCCGAAGAACCGCTCGATCGACCCCATCAGCGCCCGGTGGATCATGATCGGCCGGTGGGGTTGGCCGTCCTCCCCCACGAACTCCAGCCCGAAGCGCTCGGGGTTGTTGAAGTCCACCTGGACCGTCGAGCACTGCCAGGCCCGTCCCAGCACGTCCTTGATCTTGATGTCGATCTTGGGGCCGTAGAACACACCCTGGCCGGGATCGATGTCGTACGCCACCCCCCGGTTCTTGAGCGCCGCCTCCAGCGCGGCGGTCGCCTGGGCCCACGCCGCCTCCGATCCCACGGCCTTCTCCGGCCGGGTGGAGACACACACCTGGTAATCGGCAAACCCGAAGGTCTTGAGCACGAAGAAGGTGAAGTCCAGCACCCGCGAGACTTCCTCTTCGATCTGGTCCGGACGGCAGAACAGGTGGGCGTCGTCCTGCGTGAAGCCCCGCACGCGCAGCAGGCCGTGCAGGACCCCCGAGCGCTCATAGCGATAGACCGTCCCCAGCTCGGCGTACCGCAGCGGCAGGTCCCGGTAGCTCCGCAGGTGCGACTTGTACATCATGATGTGGAACGGGCAGTTCATCGGCTTGAGCTGGTAGTCGCTCGCCTCGACCTGCATCGGCGCGAACATGTTCTCGCGATAGTACTCGGTGTGGCCGCTCGTCTTCCAGAGGTCCAGGCGGGCGACGTGCGGCGAGTAGACCAGCGCGTAGCCGTGCTTCTGGTGCTGCTCGCGCCAGAAGTTCTCGATCTGCAACCGGACGGTGGCCCCCTTGGGCAGCCACAGGACCAACCCCGGACCGACCTCGTCGCTCACCGCGATCAGGTCCAGCTCCCTGCCGAGCTTGCGGTGGTCCCGTTTCTTGATCTCCTCCAGCTTGTGCAGGTAGGCATCCAGCAACTCCTTGGTCGGGAACGAGGTGCCGTAGATCCGTTGGAGCATCGGATTGCGCTCGTCCCCGCGCCAATAGGCCCCCGCCGCCGTCAGCAGCTTGATCGCATGGATGTGGCCCGTGGACGGCACGTGGGGCCCACGGCACAGGTCGATGAGCCCGCCCTGGTCGTACACGGACACGGTGTCGTCGGTGAACCCCTGGATCATCTCGCACTTGTAGTCCTCGCCACGCTGACGGAAAAACTCGATCGCCTTTTCCCGCTTCATCTCCCGCCGCTGGAACGGCTGGTTGGCCCGGATGATCTCCTTGATGCGCGCCTCGATCTTTTCCAGGTCCTCAGGGGTGAACGGCCGCTCGTACGCAAAATCGTAATAGAAGCCTTCTTCGATCGGCGGCCCGATGGTGAGCTTCGCGGTGGGAAAGAGGTCCTTGACCGCCTGCGCCATGATGTGGGCGCTGCTGTGGCGGTAGACCTCCTTGCCCTCCGGCATCTCGAAGGTCACTGGACGGATGTCGGCGTCGGCCTCCAGCGGACACGACAGATCCACCGGCTTGCCATCCACCAGCGCCGCGATCACGCCCACGGGCAGCTTTCCGCTCGGAAGCGCAAGCGCTTCCCCTGCCGTAATGCCTCTCGGAGCGCTTTTTCTGGTTCCGTCAGGATAGGTGAGACTGATCGAGGCGGTGGGTTTTTCTGATGTGCCGGCCAATGGTTCTCCAAATGAAAAAAGATCCTTGCGCTGCCTTGGCTCCTCCCGTTGACTGGGATTTATGGTAGGCGCGGACGGTCTTGAACCGTCGACCTCTACCGTGTCAAGGTAGCGCTCTCCCCCTGAGCTACGCGCCTAACACGACGCGGCATGCTAATACGCGGACCGCTGGCTTGTCAAGGCTCAACCCTGCATAGAACCAGGAAAATCCTCGCTGTTTGGAAATTTTTTTACTTGATCTCCCTTGAAAAATACGGTACAACTGCTGCACTTGCTACAATCTCTGAGCCGCCGTCTCACTCAAGCCGCAGAAGCGGCAATCGCTGGACGATCTACCATTGCAAAGTCCAGGTGACTGTCGTCTTCTCGTAAACACCCTCGTCGTAGAATTTCTGCTTGTGTTCGCGTTCGGGACTACCCACGCCTTTGCCCAGCAATCCGAAGCCGACGTCTTTGTGGGGCAGGCCATCCTGGCCTACGATGACAGGCGGTACGAAGAGGCGCTCGGGCTGCTCCGAACGGCCCTGAAATTAGACCCGGCTCATGTGGACGCCCTCTATTACACCGGCTTGGTCTATCTGGCCCAGAAAAACCCGACCCTAGCCGTCCAGAACTTCGAAAAGGCTCGCGAGAAGAACCCCACCAACCT
>Ga0209160_1000405_pt1 | contig 34682 bp, 34 predicted proteins | sample GraSoiAngelo_153_FD_186167 | JGI IMG/M metagenome (GOLD analysis project Ga0209160, IMG submission 186167) | Grasslands soil microbial communities from the Angelo Coastal Reserve, California, USA - 14_1009_12_40cm (SPAdes) (version 2) | ecosystem: Environmental > Terrestrial > Soil > Grasslands ...
GGTTTCTCGATCAATACCCTGATCGTCGAGCTTTGGCTTCGATCACTGCAAGGAAAATCTCAGATCGAAAGGCTGGCAATGCGTCCGTTGTCGCTCTAGACACTTTTAAATCCGTCTCTTAGGCAATGGAATCTAGGGGGCCCTGCTATCTAATGCCACGATCAAAACTTTGCGCCGCTGCGGCCACCGTCCTGTTGCTGCACGCCTGGATCGTCGCCACTTCCGAGACACTCCAATTCAGTTTGGTTTCGCAGGAGGGAGTCGAAGACCGCCTGAGGAAATACACCGGCGACAACAAGCAACGTGAGACAACGCTAAAGCAAATGTTCACTGACGCTGGTTGCGACCGGCAGCATATTTCCGAACAGCCCGATCGAAGCTTCCCAACGTCATTTGCGTGCTGCCAGGCAGTTCTGACAAGGTCATTATTGTCGGAGCACACTTCGATCGCGTGTCCGAAGGTGACGGCGTCGTCGACAACTGGAGCGGCGCTTCCCTGCTGCCGTCCCTGTACGAAGCAGTGAAGATTGAGCCGCGCAAGCATACTTATATCTTCATCGGGTTTACAGACGAGGAGAAAGGCCTGGTCGGATCGCATTACTATGTCCGACAAATGACCAAGGAACAAGTCGCTGCGGCCGACGCAATGGTGAACATGGATACGCTAGGTCTGGCTTCTACCGAGGCGTGGGCCAGCCATTCGGACAAGGTCTTGTATGGTGCGCTCATTTACATCGCCAGGCAGCTGAACGTACCCCTCGACGGCATCAATGTAGATCAGATCGGCAGCAGCGACGCTGAGTCGTTTACCAAACGCAAGATTCCTCGCATTACGATTCACTCACTGACTCAAGAGACTTGGAATGCCCGTATCCTGCACACTTCGAAGGACAAGCTTTCTGCCATGCGGCTCGACGATTATTATCAAACGTACCGTCTGCTCGCGGCTTACGTAGCTTATCTAGACCAGGTTGTGGGCATCCCAGCGAAGACAACAACGCCTTAGGCTTAGCACTTAGCACTTAGCACTTAGCACTTAGCACTTAGCCAGTTGAAATTTTTGCAGGTCCTATTGAGTATTGCATAATATAGTGACATTCCCGGATTCCTGTGGTAGGGTGCGCACATGGGAAATCCAGCGGGAGTGCGACGAGATTTTCAGGCACTGGAGCAGCGGCGCTTGCGGGCGGCGCAGTTGCTGAAGAAGGAAGTCCATCAGTCGGAAGTGGCGCGGCAAGTCGGAGCCCATCGGCAGTCGGTGAGCCGCTGGGCCCAGCTTGGCCGCCGCCGTGACTCGCTGAATCACTCCGCCTATGACTTCGGAGAACCTCGCCTAATCAGGCCAGCCATCCACCATGAATTTTGCGAGGGTTTCCTGAGCATCCAGAGAGACAAAGCGTCCTTGGGCAGCGCTCCGCGCGGTGTCCAAACCCAATGCTTCAAGGCGCCGGTTGAGTTCATCCCGGTGAGCCTTGGTTGCAATCACAATGCCGGCATCGCCCGCCCGAGCGCCGAACCGATAAACCGGCTCAAACCCTCCAACGAGAAGCTGCCATCGGCATAAAACTGAACCACGTGCCCGCACTGGTCTAAATCGTTCTAAGCCGGAGGAGGCGCCCCGAGGCAGGATCGTAGCCTAACCTCAAAGTCGCACTCATCTGAAATCCTCACTTTGCCAAAAACAGCGATTCAGACACACTTCTTTATTTTTGCAGACCAACGACATCTATCCCATGCAGAGAATCCTGTAGGGAATTTGTCTCTCTTTCCCGTCACTTTGCAAGGATTAGCGTATTTGCTGCGTAAGCGCGGCCAGAATAATGAACAGCCAGGCAATGAAGATCAAGGCGCCGCTGCTTAGCAGCACAATCTCGCTGAGTAGATCGGGCTTCATTAGGTCTCCGCGCCGCATTTTAATTACCTCCCTGGCTCAATCGGCTTTCCTGTGCCCAGCAAGGATTGCCAGCCTTTTGATCCGAATAGTCGGAGTTCAGGTTGCACGGGACGAGCCATATTCCATACCTTCGCTCGGACGAAATGGCTGCAGTTACGGTCGGATCCAACACCCCACCGCTATCCCCCATGTTGCCGTAAGGCTCAGTTCCTCCGCCCAGTTCCGCGTCCATCCTGCAAGCACTCGGGTCAAGTAATCTTGGCCGGATTCGTGACAAGCAGCCGGAATAGTGTAAGAATGTCCCATCGCCCTATGGGTGCCCGCGTCCTACCGCCCAACAAAAGGCGTCATTTCGATCCCAACGTCTTCCTTGCTACCTTGGGGCAGGGACGGAAACTCATATCCATCGCCAAGAAACAAGCAGTCTTCGTGCAAGGCGACCCCACGGATGCCGTCTTTTTCATCAAAAAAGGAAAGTTAAAACTGACAGTCGTTTCCAAAACTGGCAAGGAAGCCACCATCGCGATATTAGGACCAGGCGATTTTTTTGGAGAGGGTTCGTTGGCTGGCCAACCCTTGCGAATGGGATCCGCGACTGCGATGACCGACTGCGATGTGCTGCGCATCGATAAGCTGGCCATGATGCAGGCGCTGCACCGCGAACACGCGTTTTCCGACATGTTCGTCGCTTATTTATTGGCGCGCAACATCCGCTATGAAGAAGATCTGGTGGATCAACTTTTTAATTCCAGCGAAAAGCGCCTGGCTCGAATACTTCTGCTGCTGGCGCACTTCGGCAAAGAAGGTACTCCGGAGACGGTGGTCCCCAAAATCAGTCAGGAAACGCTGGCAGAAATGGTAGGCACCACTCGTTCGAGAGTGAGTTTCTTCATGAACAGATTTCGGAAATTAGGTTTCGTTGATTACAACGGCGGGGGCTTGCAAGTCCACACTTCCCTTCTCAACGTAGTGCTGCACGATTAGCTCCCATCCAGATTCTTAGCGCAAGCCGACTAGTGCCGGACGGCAATCGTGCGGCTGGACTTGATTAACGGCGTGGCCGCCGTGATCTGATAGTCCTTGTATTCAATGCTGAAGCTGGCGCGTCCACCCAGACGAATCGTGCTCGCACTGCGATTCATTGCTGGAAGCCAAAAATCGCCTACCTTGGCATATATCTGTTCTATTTTTGTGTCCTTGGTCCAGAAGGAAGGATTCTTCGCGGGCTCACCTTCAATTCGGGTCACTGCAAAGTCATTGGCATCCACCCAAATTCGACCGCGATAAAGAAACTTGTTTTTGGCTCGCGGTTCGACCAGAAGAATGTAGACGGGCCCGGCGGGCGTAGTTTCATATCCAGCCATCGTAAACAGATAGTTATCGGAATTCAGAGCTGTGCGCCTTTGATTTTCTTCTGCCAGTGCTTCTTTTTCGCTTTGCAACAGTTTATTGAATACCCTTTCAATCAGAAGCTTGGAGCCGGTTTCGCTCCGTATGGTGAATTCTTTGGATGCGGGGGACTGGTACTTCACATCCACCACCATCTCCGCGCTTCGAGCCCCGGGAAAGCCGTGGTAGTCCAGCCGATAGATTCGTGTCCCCTCATAGGACATTAGCGCTTGAGCGCGTTCGAGATTTTTCTGCACCAGGTTGTTGACGACTTGTTCCGCGTTCAGCGGGACACTCGGCGTCTCCACCGCCCCAGACTGGCGAAGGCAAGGGATCGCCACAGCCAGCAATAAAACGCCTGGATGGATGAGCCAATTCATCGTCTTTCCAACATAAACTCCCCCCCTTCTCTAAAAGTGGTCAATTTTGACCAGATTTTCTTAATGTCGAAACGCGACAATCCCCAAAAGTTCTGTCGTGCGAGAGAAACCTGCTGGGCAGTTCGCAATTCGTAAGAAATTAATAGCATTTAGCAGTCAGATGTAGCTCGCCTTCCCCGGCGAGACTTTAAAGGAGGGCGGAATAGCGTGCGCGTTCACCTCATCAATCCCAGTGAAGTTTCCTTTGGTACCGCAGTCATAACCCCTCGCTGGTTGTATGTGTTGGCAGCGGCCACTCCTGAGACTTATGGGGATGCATCCCTGGTGGACGAAACCCTCGACGCCGTAGATCCCGCCAGTATTCAACCCGGAGATGTGGTTGGTATTGGCATCCACACCGCCAATGCGCTCCGGGGATACGAAATCGGCAGACTGGCGCGCGAACGCGGCGCCCGTGTGGTATTCGGTGGCATTCACGCAACCCTTTATCCAAACGAAGCTCATGAACTTGGCGGTGCACATGCGGTAGTCAAAGGCGATGGTGATGTCGTTTGGGCGAAGGTACTCTCCGATTGCTGCGATGGCGCCCCGCAGAAGGTTTATGAAGGAGGCCGGATCGAAGCCTCCGACTTTTTACCGGCGCGCTGGGATCTGGTGTCTCGAAAAAGTTATATGTGGGCCTCAGTTCAAACCGTCCGTGGTTGTCCCAAGCATTGTTCTTTCTGTTCCGTTTGGCGAACTGACGGACAACGTCCGCGGCAGCGCGCTTCCGATGTTGTGATCGAGGAAATCGTGCAACTGCGCCGTCTCGGATTCCGCTTCATCGCGCTTGCTGACGACAACTTTTATCCCGTTACGCTTACCGACTTGCGACTGGCAGAAGAGCAACACAACACCGCCCGTCTTAACGAGCTCAAATCGATTCGCGCAGAACGCTTTGAACTCATGGCCCGCCTGGCACAGCTTCCCCCAGACACAATCTTCTTTACCCAGATCACCATGGAGGCCGCGGAAGACGTCGACTTCCTGGATGCCATGAATGCGGCTCACATCAAAGGAGCACTGGTTGGTGTCGAGTCGGTCACTCCCGAAGGTTTGAAAGATGTGTACAAGGAATTCAATTCCGCCGGGATGGATCTGGTCGAGCGGCTAAGAACTTTCCGACAGCACGGAGTTTACGTGCTCGGCTCCTTCATCTTCGGACTCCCCAGCGACCGCCCCGAAACCTTCGATGCCACCGCCCTGGCAGCTTCTCAGGCAGAAGTTGCCTTCGCGCAATTTGTGACGTTAACCCCGTATCCGGGAACGGTAGATTTCATGAAATGGGAAAAGACGATGGAGGCTTCACCCGTCCACATTGGGGGCGTTCCTATCACCCGGCGCTGGCTGATTCCTCGAAACCTGCGCCCCAAGTTGTATTGGCCGCACCCCACCATGTCGGCGGAGGAAATTCGCCTTCACACCCAATCGGTCTGGGATAGCTTTTACAGCCTGAAATCAATATGGGTGCGTTCGCGGTTTATAAAATCCATGCGAGCCCGTCTGGCATTTCTGCTGATCTCAAAAATTTACCGTCAGATGTATGCCGATACCGGAATTGCCACCGACAGTGCCCGCGTTTCCCGATCTGCCCGATGGGCGCGCTGGCTCGCGAAGCCCTGTCAGCGTCTATTTGCAGCCCCTCCCATGCCCAACCTGAAAGTGCCAGAAGCATCGAGCTCGACTGTTATGGCGTAGACGAGACGATAGGAGTCGTTCGTCTGCCTTCGCTGACAATCAAGGATCAACGCTCAAAGAAAAGAAAGGAAGATGGGAGGCAGAATCCGGTCTAGGCTCAAGATGAGGAAACCGCTCAGTCGCCGCTAGCGTGGGTTTGGCTGGGCACGAGCACAGGCGTCCCACCGCAGCGCCGGCGGGATTGGTAAGCAAAGGCATACAGGATGAAGTTAACGGTGCCATAGGCAGCGACAATACCCAGGACCACGACCGTGACCACTGTGAGTGTAAGGACGAAAACCGCTAGTAAACTACCCAAGTTCGGCCTGCCTTCTGGTTAAAGCCCTGAATCTATTGCTTCCCCCCTCACTTTACCCGCGTTGACGCTTGCGGATGTTAGCAACTAAGATACGTGAGTAGAGGTGCGCCACTCCACTCTCCAACATTTCCGAGGACCCGTCCACATTACGGAAGGACAGCATTACTTTCGGTATTCATGCCTATTACCAAGATCACGGTGCGGGGGGCGCGCCAGCATAATCTCAAGAACATAGACGTCGAAATTCCCCGTAACACGCTGACCGTAATTACCGGCCTGAGCGGCTCGGGCAAGTCTTCCCTGGCGTTTGACACTATCTATGCGGAAGGCCAAAGGCGGTATGTGGAGACGCTTTCAGCCTACGCCCGTCAATTCCTGGACCAGATGGAACGCCCCGACGTGGACGGCATCGACGGCCTAAGCCCCTCCATTTCCATTGAGCAGAAGACTACCAGCCGCAGTCCGCGTTCCACTGTGGGAACAATCACTGAAATTTATGACTATCTTCGTCTTCTATTCGCCTCCATTGGCGCTCCCCATTGCCCCAAGTGCGGCCGCGCCATCGCGCGTCAATCGGCGGAGCAAATCGTACAGCGGGTGATGGCCCTGACTCCGGAAGATCGCGTTATGGTGCTGGCCCCGATAGTGCGCGGTCGCAAGGGCGAATTCAGGAAAGAGATGGACAAACTGGTCCAGCATGGCTTCACTCGGGCCAGAGTCGATGGAGAATTAGTAAATCTGGAAGACGACCTCCGCCTCGATAAACGAAAGAACCACACCATCGAGGTAGTGATTGATCGTCTGCTGGTTAAGCCCGGGATTGAGCATCGGTTGGAATTATCCGTAGGCTTGGCGATGAAACTCGCCGGCGGACTCGTGCAGGTGGCAGTAGTTGGCGGCGAGGAACAGCTCTACTCCGCAAAGCTGGCATGTCCGGATTGTGGCATCAACGTTCCGCAACTCGAGCCTCGTTCCTTCTCCTTCAACAGTGCCTACGGCGCTTGCCCCGAATGCCATGGACTGGGAAGCCGTTACGATTTCGATCCGGCGAAAGTGATTGTGGATTGGTCCAAGCCTTTGCTTGAAGGTGGTCTGGGGCCGGGCTCAGCATCGCAAAATCTGATTCATCAGTTACAGATCGTCGCTGCCGCACACGGCTTTGACTTGGGCATACCTTTCGAAAGGTTTCCTGACAAGACCCAGAACCTCTTGCTCTACGGTGAAGCGGGAAAGGGAAAGACGGGCTTTCGCGGCATCCTGGGATATCTCAAACAAAATTTGGACGAATCGAGTTCCGATAACTACCGCGAATATCTGCTCGAATATATGTCTGCCACTGAGTGTCCAGCCTGCAACGGCAAGCGTTTGCGCCCCGAGAGCCTGGCCGTGACGGTGAATGGCGTGTCAATCGCCGATTTCACCGCGCTGCCGGTGTCACGCTCGCTTGAGGCTGCACGAAAGATCAAACTTGCCGGACGCGAGCAGATTATTGCTGGGCGCATCGTGCACGAGATTGTGGAGCGCTTGCAATTTCTGGATGCAGTAGGTCTGGGCTACATTTCTCTCAATCGATCCGCGGCCACGCTTTCCGGCGGCGAAGGACAGCGCATCCGGCTCGCCACTCAGATTGGTTCCAAGTTGCGCGGTGTGTTGTACGTGCTCGATGAACCTTCCATCGGCTTGCATCATCGCGATAATGGGCGCCTGCTGAAAGCGCTGGAAGAGTTGCGCGACCTGGGCAACACGGTTCTGGTGGTGGAGCACGACGAGGAAACCATTCGCCGCGCGGACTACGTGATCGACCTTGGTCCCGGCGCCGGCCGGCACGGCGGAAATCTGGTCGCCTCCGGCACGCCGGAAGACATTGTCCGTGTGCCCGAATCCCTTACCGGCGCGTACATTTCCGGCCGGGCGCAAATTGACATGCGCGCCCAGCGCCGCCATCCCAACGGTACTGGCATTGCGATCTTGGGCGCGCGCGAAAATAATCTGAAGAATCTGGATGTCACTTTTCCCCTGGGAGTCATGACGGTCGTCACCGGAGTTTCCGGCTCCGGCAAATCCACCCTGGTCAACGACATTCTCTACCGCGCCCTAGCCAAAGAACTTTATCGCTCGCGAGAAGAACCTGGCGCACACAAAGCCATCGCTGGCGCGGAAAATATCGACAAAGTCATTCGCATCGATCAATCCCCGATCGGGCGAACTCCGCGTTCCAACCCCGCGACCTACACCGGCGTCTTCGCCCAGATACGCGACCTATACGCCATGCTGCCGGAATCACGTGAGCGGGGATACAAGCCCGGCCGATTTTCATTCAATGTCGCCGGTGGCCGTTGTGAGGCGTGCCAGGGTGAGGGCCAGCGCCGCATCGAAATGAATTTTCTGCCCGACGTTTACGTCCTATGCGAAGTCTGTGGTGGCCGACGTTATAACCGCGAGACCCTGGCGGTGAAATATAAAGACTGTTCCATCGCCGATTTGCTGGAAACCCCGGTGTCCGAGGCTTTGCAGATATTGGAAAATATCCCGCAAGTGAAACAGAAGCTGCAAACTCTAGTCGACGTTGGCTTGGGCTACATTCATCTTGGACAATCGGCAGTCACACTTTCCGGCGGCGAAGCCCAGCGCATCAAGTTGGCCCGCGAGTTGAGCAAGCGTCAAACCGGCAAGACCCTCTACCTGCTAGACGAACCCACCACGGGCCTGCATTTCGACGATGTCAAGAAGTTGCTTGACGTTCTGCACCGGCTCACGGACCTGGGCAATACCATTGTCATCATCGAGCACAACCTTGACGTTATTCGGAACGCCGATTGGATTATCGACCTTGGCCCCGAAGGCGGAGAAGGCGGTGGCCGAATCGTGGCCCAGGGCACCCCAGAACAGGTAGCACGCAATAAAAAGTCGCATACGGGAGAGGCACTCCTTCACTTTTTTAGTGGGAACGGAAGAGTCCCGGCATCGGACATGGTTTCTAGCGCCTAACGCCGAACCCCCTCCAAGTGATCCGCATCGAGCATCTTTTTCGTGTAAATTCAAAGCTGTTTAGCTGCGCTGAATCGCTTGTCATCGCCTCTCAATCCGATTCCCCCGCCAGGATCCCTTCCCGGCGACGGATCATCGCCGCCCTCGAGTGTCATTTCAGAAAATCCGTCATGGAACGAGTGGGACGTGCTGCAGATCGCGATTCTGACCATTGTCTCGATCGTCGCTTTTCTGCTCTTGATTGCCTTCGCAGCCCAACGGCTTCTCTATCCGAATTCGACAATTTTTGAAGTTGCGGGCTATCCATGGGTGACGGTGCTGGCGCAATTAATCGCCTATATCGTAGTACTGCTCTTCATGGTGTCGTTGGTAAACCGCGTGCCCGGGGAATCTTTCCGGCGAGCGATTCGATGGAATTGGCCTCAAAGTTGGTCCGCATACTTCTTCGGAGGCGTCCTCTTGGCTCTCGCGCTCCAAGGCCTGGCGCATTTTCTGCCCATGCCCAAGGAACTCCCCATTGATCGTTTTTTCCGAACTCCGCGCGAGGCATGGGCTCTGTCCCTTTTCGGCGTCACCCTGGCTCCCTTGCTCGAAGAATTCTTTTTTCGCGGATTCCTCTATCCCGTGCTGGTTCGCCGTCTGGGTGTCGTTGCGGCAATCCTTCTAACTTCGGCCAGTTTCGGCATCATTCACGCGCCTCAATTAGGGCGCGCCTGGGCGCCGGTGCTGGTTGTATTTCTCGTTGGACTGGCGTTGACCATCACGCGCGCAGTTACGAAGTCTGTAGCAGCCAGCCTCCTCATGCATATCGCATACAACGCCACCATCTCCGCTTTGATTTTCGTAGTCACTGATGGCTTCCGCCACTTAGATAAATTGTCCAAGTGAACTCCGACCTCTGACCTTCGCTTTCTGAAAAACGGGCGACTGAGAGCGGAGAACTGATCTCCCCCATCGTGTTATCGTAGGTTTTCCATGTCCGCAGCCTCCCAGGAGCTATTACGCCTGCTGGCCACCAAGTCATTCCGCTTGGGAGATTTCAAGTTGTCTTCTGGCGCCAGCAGCGATTACTACGTGGACTGTCGCACGACGACTCTGGATGCCAAAGGCGCGCGACTCACGGGACAGGTTTTTCTGGACGAAATTCGCGCCCGCGGTTGGAAGCCCCGGGCTATCGGTGGTCTGACTATGGGCGCCGATCCGATCGTCGTGGCCGTTGCGGTTATCAGCGGCGAATTACACGGATTTCTCGTGCGCAAAGCTGAAAAGCAACATGGTACCGGGCAGCGCATCGAGGGCTTTCGCCAGAAAGGTGCGCCAGTGGTGATTGTGGATGATGTGTGCACCACGGGAGCTTCCACAATTCAAGCGATTGAAGCAGCGCGCGAATTCGGATTCACCATCGAGGGAGTCATGTGCCTGGTCGAGCGTCAGGAAGCTGGTGGGCGTGCGAGCGTGGAGAAGGCTGCTGCGCCAGCTCTCTTTGTCTCCATCTTCACGGCCAGCGATGTGCGGCGGGAACACATGTTGCAAAACAACGGGACAGCGAATGCAGCGCCCCTCGGGCGTGTAGCTTGCGAACTGTGTGGCCATCCAGCGGTGACCAACACACCGCGTAACCGCTGCGCAGAACACAGAGTGTAGTAACAAGTGGCTAGTGACTAGTGGCCAGCGGCCAGCGAAGACCGATCAAACTATGATTCAAACTCTTGAGTGGACTTCATCCGGCGTACGCTTCATCGATCAGACGAAGCTGCCCAATGAAGAAGTTTACGTCACCTGCAAGACTCACGAGCAGGTCGCCGACGTAATCCGCAACATGGTCGTTCGTGGCGCACCCGCGATCGGTGTGGCTGCCGCCATGGGTATCGCACTCGGCATAAAGAATTCCAAAACCGAAAACATAAACGATCTTAGGCACGAGTTCGATGACATCTGCGACATGATCGGAAAGACTCGACCGACGGCAGTAAATCTATTCTGGGCGATCCGCCGCATGCGCGACAAATTCGAACTTCTCAGCGGGAAGCCCATGGCGCAGATCAAACAATCCCTGATCGAAGAAGCGCAACGCATGCACGCTGAGGACATCGCTGCCAACCAGGCAATGGGCCGGCATGGCGCAGCTCTGATGCCCGCCAGTGGCGGCGTGCTCACGCATTGTAATGCGGGAGCGCTGGCCACGTGCGGATACGGCACTGCTCTGGGTGTAATCCGCGCCGCCATCGAGCAGGGAAAGAAAATCCACGTCTATGCCGACGAGACCAGACCCTTCCTCCAGGGATCACGTCTCACAGCATGGGAACTGATGAAAGACGGCATTCCCACAACCGTCATCTCCGACAACATGGCAGGAGCAATGATGAAGCAAGGCAAGATCGGCGCCATTATCGTAGGTGCGGACCGCATCGCAGCCAATGGCGACGTAGCCAACAAAATCGGAACTTACACAGTTGCCGTGTTAGCGAGAGAAAACGGACTTCCCTTTTACGTCGCCGCTCCGTTCTCCACCATCGATCTGCAAACTCCAAGCGGTGATGAGATTCCCATCGAGCAAAGAAATCCCCGCGAAGTCACCCATTTTGCCGGCAAGACAGTTACGCCCGAAGGCGTCCAAGTGGAGAACCCCGCATTCGACGTTACGCCCTCGAAATACGTCACCGCCATCGTCACCGAACGCGGCATTGCGCGCCCCCCTTTCGACGAGTCGCTACGTCGGTTAGCCGAGGAGACGATAACAGTGAAACTTGCCGAGACCGCCACAAAAATATAAGGGCCAAGTGCTAAGTGCCAAATGCTGACTGCTGAGTGCTGATTGCTGACTTTATGTTCCCCGTAATCCAATCCCAAATTAGTCTCGAAAGCGGCGACAAAACCATCCGCGTCGATTGCTTCTTGCCAGACGATCACGGCCAGCGCTTTCCCGCGGTGATAGGCCTGCATGGCTCCGGCGGCGGCCATTCCAGCATGGCTGAACCGGCCAGTTCGCTCGCCGCACGAGGTTTTGCAGTTTATGTCCTTCACTACTTCGACCGTACCGGTACCGTCGAAGTGAATCGTGAAATCATTTTTCGCCACTTTCCCATCTGGATGAAAACGCTTTGGGACTCGGTCAGTTTCGTATCGAGGCAACCCCATGTCGATCCCGAGCGTATCGGCCTGCTCGGATTTTCTCTGGGAGCCTATCTTGCGCTCTCGAATGCCGCGATCGATGCTCGCATCCGGGTAGTGGTGGATTTTTTTGGAGGCCTTCCCAAAGAAATGAAATTCTTTATGCGACGCCTGTGCCCGGTGCTGATTTTGCATGGCGAAGCCGACAAGATGGTGCCGGTAGAAGAGGCGTATCATCTGCAGAAAGTTTTGGAGAAAAAAGGAATTGCTTACGAAATGCAGATCTATCCCGGTGCGGGCCACGGCTTCAGCGGCGAGATATCGCGCGATGCCGGTTTGCGAACGTTGAGCTTCCTAAAGAAATATCTTAGCGATTGACACGGCAGAGATCCGGAGAGGGAGTATCCCACGTCCGGCATCCGAAACCAAGAAGGGCACACAGTGTGTGCCCTTTTTCTTCATCGATGGATGAAACGCGTCCGGGTAACCCTAGCGGTTCACCTCGATCTCATTTACCACCTGGGCAACGTTCGGCACATTGGCTGCGACCTGTTCGGCTTGTTGACGCTGCTGCGGAGTCTTAACTTTTCCCTTCAACGTGAGCACTCCATTGTTGGCCTTGAAGTCGATTTTTTGCTTATCCAGTCCTTTGGAAATGAGCATTGCTTTGTAGTTCTTTTCAATAGCATCGTCAACGTTGGACTCAATCTTCTTGGCTTGAGATTCCATTCCCACCGGCTCGATGCTGATTTCGTTGGCAATAACCCGGGTCCCGGCCGCCGCCTGAGCGATTTCACCGGCCTGTTGTTTCGCATTCTCGGTATGCAGCTTACCGCGTAATGTGATGGTGTTCTTGTCGCGATCCTCATCTACCGTCACATCTTTGATATCTGCTTGTTCGAGCGCCTTTTTGACGCTGTCTTTGTAGGAAACATCATTTGCACGCTGGCTGCAAGCCACCGTGGAGAGCATCAGAATGCCGGCAAGAAACAAAAACACAACTGATTTCATGGGGGAGTTCCTCCGATCGAGAGTATTGTCGCCAAACACAGGAAGAGCGATCCCGAGATCGCGCGCCATTGTCGTGGCAGAGCGGTCGCAGGGTGGCCGCGACCGTTAGAAGAAGGTACGACTTAATTCCGCTGGCACAAAGCGTGCCGACTTACCACCCTACTAAACCATCCCTGCTAAACTGCGCTGCTGCGCCCGGTAAGCAGGTTGACGATCAGGACCACGACTGCAATTACCAGCAGTAAATGGATTAGACTTCCGGCAACGTGAAAACTAAATCCCAGAAGCCACATGATGAGCAGAATCACAAATATCGTCCAGAGCATAGTTCCTCCAAGAACTGCAGCTTACGTACTTAATCCCTTTACTTCCATACCGTGCTTTCTGTAAGCAGCCCAGAACAGATAGGAATGTTTGAGAGGGGCTTAATGCAGAAAAGAGTGCGCTTGTCTCTTTTTGCATATCAGAAAAGCAATCGTGGCCAGTCCTGTACCCAGCGTCGTCATCGTTCCGGGCTCGGGCACGGAAATGCTAATCGCCCCATCGTCGATCTTCACGATCGAAGACAGACCCCGCGCGCCAGATACATCGACATCCGGCTCGACGCCGCTTCCAACCACACTCTCGCCATTTCCGATGACTGGCCGAGACAATGTGTAGCGCCAGGGCTTGCCAGATACCCGGCCCGTTTGGTACGCCCTAGGATGAGCACCCGCAAGGCTGCCATTGAATAGGACCGCGGTAGGAAAACGTTCTGGGGCGAACGCAAGCGCACTGCCCGGGGTCTCAAACCCAGCCCCATTACCCAAAATCTGTATTGGCACTAGAGACACAATTACAGCGCTCAGAAACAACAGTTGTTTGGTCACGTCAAATCCTTCTCTGCAGCGGCGCGCTAACAGTACTCCAGCAGCTACTCTGAAAGTGTCACGCCGAAGGCTATCTACCCATACGGGATTCTCCGTACTTCGATGCAATTGTTACTGTACCGGCTATTGGCATGGGGACTGGCCGATACTCCGTCGCAAACTGGCGACCCTCCCCCGTCCCTGCTAACATCCCTCGGGAATGGGTATACGTAAGCTTACGGGCAGGCTACGGCGCGGAGTGCGGAACACTGTCCGCAAAAAGCCCTCCGGTGGCAGTCGACGCGCTGGAGAGCTGGTTATCATCACCGGCATGAGCGGCTCCGGTAAAGCCTCCGTGCTTAAGGCTTTCGAAGACCTCGGCTATTATTGCGTCGACAATCTTCCGGTTGGCCTGATTCCCCGCTTCGCCGAGCTGGTAGGGCAATCCTCTGAGATCGAACGCACCGCTTTGGTAGTGGACGTACGCGAGGGCACTCAGCTCGAAGCCCTGCCCGCAATCGTGAAGTCGGTCAAGCGCCTGTTGCCCACCCGAATGATCTTCCTTGAAGCGGAGGAATCAATCCTCCTACGACGCTTCAGCGAGACTCGCCGGCCGCATCCCTTGGGTGCCCACGCGCCCGTCAAATCTTCTCTCGCCGCGGAGCGCCGCCACCTGCGTCCCATTCGCGCCATAGCCGATCTCGTCATCGACACCTCTCGATTCAATGTCCACGAATTGCGTTCCTACATCACAGAACGCTTTCAGAGGTACGAGTCGGACAAGAACATCATGGTCTCCTGCGTAAGCTTCGGTTTCAAACATGGAGTGCCCGAGGACGCTGACCTGCTGTTCGATGTCCGCTTTTTACCCAATCCACATTTCGTCCCGGAGTTCCGTCCGCTCACCGGACGCCACCCCAAGGTAGCCAAATACATCCGGTCGTTCCCCCAAACCAGGGAATTCATAGAACGAATCTCAGAATTGTTGGTTTACTTGCTGCCGCATTACATCCGGGAAGGAAAAAGCTATCTGACCATCTCTTTCGGCTGCACTGGCGGCCAGCATCGTTCCGTAATGATCAGCGAAGAAGTCAGCAGGCGTCTGCGCAAGGCAGGCTACCGGGTGAAGGTCGTGCATCGTGACAGTCCTAAGTAAGCTCGCAACCCTGAGAACCGAGATCCAAGAACTAAGAACTGAAATTTGAATCTCGCGACCGTGACCGCCCCTGACACCAAAAGCCTAATGCCCTAAACCTGACGCCTAAAGTAGAATAGGACCTTGCAACACATGACTAATCCCTTATCCGAGGGCCGCCCGCTCCAACCGCCCAGAGGCCCATGCAACAACTGACACGCCTTCTTCGATATGTAGCCCCGTACTGGTGGCAGTTGTTGTCCTCCGTGCTACTGATGGCAGCCGTTGGTTTGCTGGACGCCTTCCGTGTGTTGCTCATCGGACCTATCTTCGACCGCGTATTGAATCCGGGGTCGCCTTCCCGCCAGATGCAACTCTTCAAATTGCCCGTATCGGGCAACGCGATTTATTTGCAGCAATTTGTCCCTTCGCACTTTCAGAATCCGTGGACAGTCGTTGCCTTCGCCCTGGTTGCTGCCACTGTTCTCAAGGGAATCCTGGATTACGCGGGAACGTATCTCGTGAACTACGCCGGCTTCGGCATGATCACCGATCTGCGCAATGACCTCTACAATTCCGTCTTGCGTCGCTCTGCAGCGTTTTATCAAAAGCACACGACTGGTAGCCTGGTTTCAACTATCGTCAACGACATCGAACGCGTGCAGTTCGCCATGTCGAACGTACTGGCGGAGTTCCTGCAACAATTCTTTACCCTGATTTTTACGGCCGTAGTGGTCGTCCTGCTCGGTGGGAGGCTGGCTTGGGTGCTTTTACTGTTCGTTCCCATCATCGTGTACTCCGCGGGAAAGATTGGACGCAGAGTGCGTCACACGACCCGCCGCGGTCAGGACCAGCTCGCCGATATCCAGAACATCCTTCATGAAAGTATTACCGGCAACCGTATCGTGAAAGCCTTCAGTATGGAATCGTGGGAGATTGCCCGCTTTCGCAAAGCGGCGCAACGCCTGTTCCGGGCTAACCTGCGATCAGTGGCGGCAGCGGCTATTAGTTCACCGCTGATGGATATTTTTGGCGCGATTGCCATTGCCTTGCTCCTACTGTTGGGCCGTGACCAAATCAATCATCGCATCTTCACCGCCGGAACATTCCTCGCATTCATCGTGGCCGTGTTCAAGCTTTACGATCCCGTACGCAAGTTCGCTCTCTTCAACAACAATTTCCAGCAGGCCGTGGGCGCATCGTCTGAAATATTCACTTTCATGGACACCGAAGACGATGTGCGCGAAAAGCCCGGTGCACAGCCGCTTCCCGCATTCGCAAATAGCATCCGCTTTGAGAGCGTCTGCTTCTCCTATGACGGCAACGGAGAAGAAGCCCGCGAAATTCTCCGCGACATCAATCTGGAAGTAAGATCAGGCGAAGTTCTGGCAGTGGTAGGTTCAAGCGGCGCCGGCAAGAGCACTCTGGTCCACTTGATTCCGCGTTTCTTTGATGTCACCGCCGGGCGATTGCTGATCGATGGCCGCGACGTGCGCGACACTACTTTGGCTTCGCTGCGTTCACAGATCGGTGTCGTCACCCAGGAAACGGTGCTCTTCAACGACACGCTGCGCAACAATATTGCCTATGGACAGCCCCAGGTTTCTCAAAAAGCAGTCGAAGCCGCCGCAAGTGCTGCCCTGGCCCACGACTTCATCACGGAATTGCCCGCTGGTTATGACACCATGATCGGCGAGCGTGGTGTGAGGCTATCCGGAGGCGAGCGCCAGCGCATCGCCATCGCACGCGCTCTGCAGAAGAATGCTCCAATTCTGATTCTGGACGAAGCAACATCGGCGTTGGACAGCGAGTCCGAATCGCTGGTCCAGACTGCGCTACAGAATCTGATGACCGGCCGCACGGTGTTCGTGATTGCGCACCGGCTTTCCACGGTACGCCGCGCCGATCGCATCGTTGTCCTGGAGAACGGAACTATCACCGATATCGGCGCGCACGAGCAGTTGATGCAGAAGCTCGGCACCTATCGCCGCTTGTACGATCTCCAGTTTGCGGAGTCAGAGCAGCCCAAAGCAGAGGCTGTTCGATGACAGTAAACAGGACAGTTATATCGGAAATCGTAAATCGACAATCGTAAATTCTCCCGATGCCAATCCGTTCCATGACCGGTTTCGCGCAGGTGAAAGGCCAGGTGAATGGCCAGCTCGGTTTCACTTTATCGTTGAAAGCGGTGAATCATCGTTTTCTTGATCTGCACTTTCGCATGCCCTCCGAGAGCGACGCGCTGGAAATGAAGCTGCGCCGTCTGCTGAAAGAGAAGCTGGCCCGCGGACACGTCGATCTTTCATTGAATGTCGAACGCAGCGGCGCAGAAAATTTCTCTCTGAACCGAGCCCTGGTGGGGGGCTACATTCAGGCGTTTCGTGCTGCCGCTGCCGAGTTTGGCCTGGCCGCGGAGCCAGACCTCAACGTCATACTTCGCACGCCCGGAGCAGTGGATGCGAGTGTTCTACCCGCCGATAACGAATTGGAAACATCGGTTCTTGCAAAACTTCAGGAGCTTCTGGACAGGCTCAACCAGATGCGTGAGGAAGAGGGAAGGGGTATCGAGCGTGAGTTACGCCAGCGTATGGGCCATGTACAAAAAGCCAGCCAGGGCGTAGACAAACATCGCCATGCCATCCTTCAAACCTATGTGGAAAAGCTCAAGGGCCGCATGCAGGAGATGATCGGCACATCAGTAGAACCCGAGCGCATTTTGCAGGAAGCGGCGCTGCTCGTTGATCGCAGTGACATCCAGGAGGAGCTAGTACGCCTCGATACCCATGTAAAGCACTTCCTGGGTTTGCTGGATGAAGGTGGAGAAGTCGGCAAAAAACTCGATTTTCTGCTGCAGGAAATGAATCGGGAAGCCAATACGCTGCTCTCGAAAACATCCGGTCTCGCAGGCGAAGCTCTAAAAATCACTGAAATGGGATTGGCCATCAAGGCAGAGATCGAGAAAGCTCGCGAACAGGTCCAAAACATCGAATGACGAACGTTTACATCATTTCGGCCCCGTCAGGTTCAGGCAAGTCCACCCTGGTGAATAGCGTTCGTAAAATCATTCCCGGTCTGGATTTTTCAATCTCCTACACCACGCGGCCACCCCGCGGCGACGAACAGAACGGACGCGAGTATTTCTTCGTGCAGCGCGCTGAATTCGAGCAGATGCTGCGCAACGACGAATTCCTCGAACATGCCGAAGTTTTTGGCAACTGCTACGGCACCGCCCGGCGTTTTCTGCGCGAGGCAGAACAGCGCGGCCATGACCTGCTTCTCGACATCGACGTACAAGGTGCGGAACAGATCAAGCGTAAGATTACTGATGCGGTCAGCATTTTTATCCTGCCTCCCAATCGTCAGGAATTGGAAACTCGCCTGCGCCATCGAAGTCTGGATGCCGAAAACGTAATCCAAACCCGCCTGGTCACGGCCACCCGTGAGATTGAGAATTATGCCAAATACGACTATATTTTGGTGAACGACCGCCTGGAAGATTCCATCGAAGCGCTTAAGTCGATCTTGCTGGCGGAACGGCTTAACCGCTCGGGAGATCGAAATTCTGCCGCCGCCGCTGACACTCTCGCACGAGCCGAATGCTGGCGTTTGAGCAACGTGCGTGAACGTCTGCAACCGATACTGGCCTCGTTTGTGCCGGAAGGCGCGATGGATACGAAGCGAAAATGAGTTGAACAGAGACTTGGGACACGGGAGACTCAAATGAAGTTGATGGACGGCTTCGACAGCAACTATCGTTACATCCTGGTGGCGGCCCGACGCGCCCGGCAGTTACAAGGCGGCGCCCCTCCCGTCATCGACACCCACTCACGCAAACCCTGCCGAATCGCCCAGGATGAAATCAGGGCCGGCAAAGTGAAGTGGGTCATCCCTGAAATCCCCCGATCCGCGGTAGAAGTCGCCAGTGAAATCCTGGAAAAAGCCCCCCTCAAGGACTAGGAAACTGGCGACTACCCTCTTCTAATGGATGGTTCGACATCGAACTCTGAATCATCAAAGGTAAGTATGAAAGTAGCCCTCGGAGTTAGTGGCGGCATTGCAGCGTACAAGGCGGCAGAGATTGTCCGCCTGCTGCAGGAACGCGGCATCCGGGTTCAGGTCATCATGACTCGGGCTGCGCAGGAATTCGTGCGGCCGCTGACCTTTGCCGCACTTTCCGGCGAAAAAGTCATTACCGACATGTTCGCCGGAGGTGAGGGCAATAGCAGCGGCAACGTTGAGCCGAATATTGATTCTGCCGTCGAGCACATAGCCGTCGCTCAGTCCATCGATGCCCTGCTGGTCGCTCCCGCAACCGCCGACGTCCTGGCCAAGTTCGCGCAAGGCATGGCCACTGATTTTCTGACTACGCTGTATCTGGCAACGACCGCTCCGGTCGTGGTAGCGCCTGCCATGAACGTCAACATGTGGAATCATCCGGCCACGCAGGCGAATCTCGAAATCTTGAGAAAGCGCGGCGTGCGGATGGTCAAGCCCGGCGAAGGCTATCTGGCGTGCGGCATGACCGGCCCCGGACGTTTGGCGGAAAACGACGTCATTATTGCTGCGCTAATGGAGGCTTTAGGAGCCTCGCAGGATCTTGTCCGCGAAACAATACTAGTTACTGCCGGCCCTACGCGAGAAAAAGTCGACCCCGTACGCTATCTCACCAACCGTTCCAGCGGACGCATGGGATACGCTCTGGCCGAAGCAGCCTCGCGCCGTGGAGCGCGTGTGCTGCTGGTCAGCGGCCCCACCGCGCTGACGCCACCGGGCGCAGCCGAGGTTACGCAAATCGAGTCTGCTGAACAAATGCGCCAGGCAGTGCTGAAACTGTTGCCGGAAGCGACGATAGTTATCAAAACCGCTGCCGTCTCGGACTATCGCCCGAAATCGACAGCGTCCCAAAAAATCAAGCGCACTGGACCAATGTCGCTTGAGCTCGAGCCCACGGTGGACATTCTCGCCGAGATCGTGCGTCATAAAGATTCGCAAATTGTTGTGGGGTTCGCTGCCGAAACCCAGAACGCACTGGAGAACGCCCGCAAGAAGCTGGCCTCAAAATCGCTGGACGCCATCGTGGTCAACGATGTCTCGCGCGAAGGGATTGGTTTCGATTCTGATCGCAACGCCGTCACCATCATCACTCACGACTCCGTCGTGGACGTCCCCGAAACCACCAAATGGGAAGTCGCCCAGCGCGTTCTTGATGAGGTCGTCCGCCTCCGCCAGCGGATACTCAGCACCGCGCCGAACGTCAGGGCGTAGCGACCGGGCCGCAGCTTGGTGTACCACTCCAGTTTCTAAATTTTGTGGGCGTACGATCACCGCGGGCTGATGACCGGACTAGGCCCCGTTAGAGGCCAAATAACTTTGCCCAGCGCTTCAGCGCCGGGTGAGCGAGCAACGTGAGGCTTTTGAACTGCGAAAATCAAAACCACGAACTAACCTCAAAACCAAATACAACCCCCACATCAAACTTTCAAAAATGATACAAATTAAAATGACACAAGCAAAAATCATACGAACTAAAATGCTTGTACGCTAAATGTCCCGCACCCTCGATCCACAACTCCGCCGCGCACTGACTGAAAGGATCCGCTATTACAACGAGCTCGGCATCTACGATTTCTACCGCCGCGAACCCAACGCCGAACTCCCGCGTGAACCGGAGACGTCCGTTGTCGAAGACCCCGCACTACTGCTACGCACGATCCGCGAGGACCTGGGCGATTGCACTCGCTGCCCACTCCATCAACAGGGACGCAAACAGATCGTATTCGGCGTGGGCAATCCGCACGCAGAACTGATGTTCATCGGCGAAGCTCCCGGCGCCGACGAAGACCAACAAGGGGAGCCTTTCGTAGGCCGCGCCGGCCAGTTACTGAACAACATGATCAAGGCCATGGGCATACAGCGGGAAGATGTTTACATCGCCAACATCATCAAATGCCGTCCGCCCGGAAATCGCACTCCGGAACGTGAAGAATGCGAAACTTGTTCTCCGTTCCTCATGCGCCAGATCGCTGCCATAAAACCCAAAGTGATCGTAGCTCTAGGTGCGGTTGCGGCGAAGACGCTGCTGGCCATCAACGCCCCCATGTCGGAGTTGCGCGGTCGCTGGTTTGACTTTCGAGGCACAAAGTTGGCGGTGACTTACCATCCTGCCTTCCTGCTCCGTGATCCGCGCCAGAAGAAAGAGACTTGGAAAGATTTGCAAATGGTGATGAAGGAACTGGGTTTGGCGGTGCCCGCTAAAGCGGAGCCTTAAGCCAGATACGTCCTGGCTGTCTTCCATCCCACAATCTGTCGGGGCGTCTCGTAACACTTCTCCGTCCCTTCGATTTATAGATATACGTATATAAGTGTACATACACTTTCGCGAGTACAAATGTTCCACGTGGAACACTTCTTCATTCCGGATGTTACGATGCCTTTGAGCCGGCAAGACGCCGGCGATACTTGGAATGCCTGATTTCTGTGACGTTGCCCTGCCGGTGCCTCTGGATACTGCTTTCACCTACGCCATCGCGGATGGCATGCAGCCCGTCATCGGAGGACGAGTTCTAGTTCCCTTCCGCCAGCAGCGCCTGTCGGGGATTGTCGTAAACCTCCACGATCACAAACCTAAAGTTCAAACCAAAAAGCTTATCGAAGTCCTCGACCCAGAGCCAGTGCTCGACCCATCACTGATGCGCCTCGGCAAATGGATCGCTGACTACTACCTGGCGCCGCTCGGTGAAGTTTTGCGGACTATGTTGCCCCTCGGCGCGGAATTCAAAAGAATGATTTCTTATCGCATCGCGGAAGCCGGGCATCTGGCGCTTCATGAAGCGGGAATGTCCGGCTCATCAAGCCGTTCGCGCAAGACGCCAGACGATCAACTGGCTGAGTTTCGAGTGCTTGATTATTTGAGTGAGCGTGATGAGGTCAAAGAAGAAAGTTTGCGAGCGGCAACCCGTGTCTCCAAATCCGTTCTCACCGGGATGGTGCGTAAGAAATGGATTTTACGAGAGGACCACTCGAGCGCCCGCGATGCCGCACGCGTGGTGAAGGTCGCGGTACTAAGAGGCACCGAAGGCAAACTCAATGCTAATCAGAGAACGTTAATCGACACACTCGCCGCCGCGGGAGGAAAAGTGCCCGTCGACACTCTGCACGCGCTGGAGGTTCCCCGCACAACGTTGGGCACTCTCGTAAAGCGAGGAATCGTTCTGATGGTTGAAGAGCCGGCTGGCTTCACCATGTCCGCGCTGAAGGCCCGACCTTCGCCATTTGATTTCCAGTTCAATCGCGCGCAGCAGGAAGCGCTCCAGCGCATCCAGGAATCTGTGAACGCGCGCAAGTTTTCCGGCATGTTGCTGCATGGCGTCACGGGGTCGGGCAAGACTGCCGTTTATCTTGCCGGCATGCGCTCGGTGCTCGACGCAGGGCGCTCGGCCATTCTCCTTGTCCCGGAAATTGGGCTCACGCCTGCGGTGGCGGCGGACCTGCGTCAGATTTTCGGCGATCGGGTTGCCATTCTGCACTCCGCGCTTTCCGATCAGGAGAGGGCGGAACAGTGGCATCGAATCAAACGTGGCGATGCGCGCATGGTGGTGGGCACGCGATCTGCAGTGTTCGCACCGGTTTCAGATTTGGCGCTGGTGATCGTGGACGAGGAACAAGATTCCTCCTACAAGCAGGAAGAGACGCCACGTTATCACGCGCGCGATGTAGCTGTGATGCGGGCCAAGATGGCCAACGTAGTGGTTGTACTGGGCTCGGCCACACCGTCGCTAGAGTCGTATTTCAACGCGAAGAAAAACAAATACAGATTGCTTGAGCTGCCCGACCGAGTGGAGCAAAGGCCACTGCCTGAGGTCGAGATCATCGACATGCGGCAGGAATTTCAGGAAACTGGACAGGAGCAGGTCATCTCGCGAAGGCTGGCGCAAGAAATCAGAGAGCGCCTGGATCGCAAAGAGCAAGTGATGGTCCTGCTCAACCGGCGTGGATACTCACCGCTTGTGCTGTGTCGTACTTGCGGGAAAGTGTTGGAGTGCAAGAATTGCGCCATCGCGCTCACTCATCACAAACGATCTCATCGCATGGAGTGCCATTATTGCGGCTACGTTGCCGCGATACCGAAAGCATGCGTGCATTGTGACAGTGAGTACGTCTATTTTCTGGGCACCGGTTCGGAAAAACTGGAAGAGTTGCTGCATGGCATGTTTCCGCAGGCGCGCATCGGCCGATTGGATCGTGACACCGTCCGCGGTCGTGAGGATTTTGAGCGCGCTCTGAATGCGCTCAACGAAGGGGAACTCGATCTGTTAGTGGGCACGCAGATGATCGCCAAGGGGCATGACATCCACGGAGTCACACTGGTCGGAGTTGTCGGGGCCGACGCCGCTTTGGGTTTCCCGGATTTTCGCGCGGCGGAACGTACTTTCCAATTGCTGACCCAAGTCGCCGGGCGAGCGGGACGCGGGCAGACACCCGGCAAAGTAATTCTGCAAACATATTTTCAAGAACACTATGCGGTGCATTATGCGGCGACACACGACTTCTCCGGCTTCTACGACAAAGAGCTACGCTTCCGAAGCTGGATGCACTATCCACCCTATAGCGCGCTGGCGAATGTGCTAGTGCGCAGCGACAAGCTCGATGAGGCGCTCGAATGGTCTGGAGTCCTCGGCAAGTGGTTTGAAAAGACGCGGCACGAAGGGACACGAGTGTTAGGGCCGGCGGCGGCACCCATTGTTCGACTCAAGCGCGATTACCGTTATCATTTTGTTTTGAAATCTTCTAGCCGCGAGAAACTGAACGCGCTTCTACGTTCGATGCTGGCTTACGCTTCGCAGCAAAAGATTCCGCGAACGCAAGTGATTGTGGATGTGGATGCGGTGTGGTTGATGTAGGAGACACTTCTGGCATGGACTCTTCTAGGACAGACGTCTAATCCCGGGGAAGCCGTCGAACCCCGAATCGAAGGTTAAGATTTGCTCGATACCGTGTTGTTCCATCACGGCCAGGTGCACGGCGTCGCGCGCGGACACGTGCCGGCGACCCAGGACGATCTGTTTAGCGCGCTCGGCGACGGCGCGATCAACTGGCAGCACCTGATCCACGATGCCAAGCAGTGCGTCGAATGCGGGTTGGATGGCGTCGCGCCGGGCGATTGCGACATAGCGATGCAGGATCTCTTGGAGCACCTCGGCATCGGTGACCAGACGCTGGCGGTCGCTGACCAGCTTCTCCAGCAATCGTTGCGCATCACTCTTGTGTGGATGGGCCGCGCCGATCAGATACATTGGAATATTGGAGTCGATCAGAATCACGGCGCGGCTGTCCCGTACCCCCGCTCAATCTCCGCCAGCATGGTTTCTATATCAGCGGTTGGATAGTCGTGTTGTGCTGCGGCGCGGATGACTTCAAGTTTCTTTCCGGCGTCGCCCAGAGGCTCGCGCCGGCGAGCCAGTTCCAGCGCTTGCCGGACCCATTCGGCGAGGGACATGTGGCGCGAGCGCGCCATCCGTTGAATTTCGCGGTAATTCAGATCCTGGAGAATCACTTGCAGCCTCTTAGCCATAGTAAGAGTCTATATGACTCATAGGTATGAGTCAACTGGAAAGTTCAGGGTGAGTTCTTGTTGCGAAGGAATTCCCCGACGAGCCTTTCGACATTGCAACGCCGGCCGATGTAACTGTGCCCCGGGACGGCGTCCCTATCGTCAAAGACCTTTCTTCTTCAAGAATTCCTGCACGACTTCTTTCACGTCCCGCTTTTGGCCATCTACCGCGTAATTGAGTTGGCGCATGTCATCATCGGAAATTTTTCCGGCAAGATCATCCAATGCTTGTTTTACTCCCGGATGACGCGCGAGCGTTTGCTGCCGAATGATGGGGACGGATTCATAGGGTGGAAAGTAGTGGCGGTCGTCTTCAAGAACAAACAGGTCAAGTGCGGGAATGAGTCCGTCGGTCGCATTTCCGGCAATCAAGTCCACCTGCTTGTCTTTAAGGGCGCGGGTTAGCAGGCCCAGATCCATGATGCGCGGAGGAGCGGCGAAGCGCAGGCCATAGGTAGCGACTAATCCCTGGTAGCCGTCGGGGCGCTCCATGAATTCGTAACCAAATCCAGCCCGCCATTGCGGAGTGTACCGAGCTGCCTGTGAGATAGTTTTCAGACCGAGGTGTCGCGCCTCTTCGCCGCGAATCTCTATGCCAAACGTGTCGTTGAACCCGAGTGGAGGACCGACAGCGAGAGCGAAACGGTTGGCGTATTCATTTTTAACCTGAAGGTAAACTTGCTCCCGGCTGCCTTCCGGTTTTTGTTTCAGGATGGCGGTGAGCGCTGTGCCGGTGTATTCGGGGTAGATATCGATGCGTCCACCAAGGATCGCTTGATGGCAGATATAACTGCCGGCAAGATAGAAGCGCCGCTCCACGGGAAGTCCAGTCTTGTTCTCGATTTGTTGTGCGATAAGTTCACCTAGGATGAGCTGCTCCGTGAAATTCTTGGAACCGATTACGATGCGGTTCTCGCGCGGAGGGCCGCAGGAGAGAAGAACGGTAAGTGCGACGATGATGAAAATTGTTCGCATCATGGTAGGGCAGTATCTAACGATCTGTTGGATTTATAATAAGAGTGTTTGCGCACGATAGAATCTTTGGGTACGAGCGGCCATGGATCATCGGCAAAATTGTGGATATTCGGCACACTGTAGCGATGTGATCGCGTAACCATGAATCCGCTTCACAACCCTCTGTTGATTACCGCCTTCGTCCTTCTATGGATTTACGGCCTCTGTTATCTGCTGGCACGTAGGTCCTTGCGCAAGACCGAGATCATTTCCAAGCAAACTTCTGGCGCGACGAATGTCGTTGGCGTTTGGAACGCATACTTTCGGGAAGCGCCCGCCAGGGGATGGCCACGTTGGATTGTGTATGTCGCCATACTCTCTTTGGTTCTTGCAGCTTGCATTCTGACGCGCTGGACACTGTCCAGACCGGTAGGAACGCGAATGCAGAAAGTTTCAGTACTACGCATTTTTTGAGAGAGACGCTAACGTCTGCTCAAGTTTCAGGAGCTCATCGCTTCAGAGCAACGGCCAGGCGCAGCCGGCTAGCGACGGCTCGGCCAGCCTTGAACGCGGGAATGAACTTCCATCCGGTCGCGGCATAGATAAGCTCTGCATCCACTGATTTCGCTTTTCCAGCTTCTTCGGCTGACCGAACTTTTCCAGCAGAGTCGATCACCAACTCCAGGAGCAACTCCGACTGCGGCAAATCTGGACCTGACGGAGAAGGCCTCCGAAGCAGGATCGGTTCAGGTGGGATCACTTCCAATTTGTTTGCTGAAGCGCTTGTAGCGTCGAAGATCGTCACACGTTTTATTCGGTTAGCTGGAACTCCCGTGGAGACGCCATTGACCTGAGCACTGATGCCGCGAGCACGTGCGCTAAGAATCGCCGCCCGAATCCGGCCGACATCGGCGGTGGGCCACATCTCGGCCAGCGTGCGCCACGCCTGCTGCTCACGACCGCTGTAAACATAACACCAGACAATTTCCAGTATCCTGGCTTTCACGACCCGCAATTGGTGTAGCCGCGCTGCCGAGAGCTGAGTGTCAGGCGATAGTTTGCCATCACTTCTTTTGAAATCGCTCAGGTCTTCTGAGTCAAGCCCCTTTCGAATCTCTGCGATTTCATGGTCAAAATAGAGTTGAAACTCGGAACTCACGTCCAGTAGTTTCCCGTGCGCAAAGCGGAGCACGATTGTGGGTGCAGATCCCAATTCGGTTACGGCCAAGTTTTCGAAGTTGATTACCGCACCGGCATCATCAGTCCAGATCTCAACACGGCCATCGAGATCTGTGTCAGCCGCGCTGAAGAAGTCTCCGCCGGTAATTGTTCTCAGCAATTGTGGCGGTCTTTCGAGAGAGTAGATTTGATATTCCACGCAGCAGTCGCTATCCATTTTCTTCACTTGAAATGCGGCAACGGGTACGTCCAGGCCCAGATCTACACCCAATGCATCGATGTCAAGCTGCGAGGCTCCCGTCGCGATTGTCACACTGTGCTTGTTCCAGCCAAGAATTCCTTCACATCTCCGAGCAGCCAGTCCTCCATTTCGTGCCGCTCTCACCTGTACCGTCACTCCAGTGTGGGATTCCGCTTCAAAACCGCCGCTGCCCTCGCTGCAAAGTACATCATGCTCCTGCGCACAGCAGAGGCTAGACGTTATGGACAAGAAACAAAACAGCGCTGCCGTTGCAGCGCAGAATCGAACCGGTACTTTCCGAACACTCGACAATGAGGGAGACGGTTTGTGGATTAACCTAGCGCGCTTAAACATGCCGAGGTGACCATCACTTCAATCTAGGTACTAGCTCATAGTAACCGTCTTCGAGACGTACCCCGTGGTGAGTTAATTTCTTAACTTGGGGCCAAACGTTTCTCCAGCCATCCCAGACTTACATCCGCAAGTATGGCCAGAGCGGCGGCTGGGATTGCGCCCGCCAGGATTACCTGGTCGTTGACCATGGCCAGTCCGCGAAAAATATATTCGCCCAAGCCGCCGGCGCCGATGGCGGCGGCGATGGTTGCCAGTCCAATGGACAGCACGGCCGCGATCCGCACGCCCGCGATGATTACGCCCAGGGACAGCGGAAGTTCCACCTGCCATAGGAGTTGGCGATCGGTCATTCCCATGCCGCGTCCGGCCTCGATTACGGCGCGATCCACGCCTTTAATTCCAGTGTAGGTATTGCGAATCAAGGGCAGCAACGCGTAGAGGGTGAGAGCCAGGATTGCGAGGCGGTCGGCACGAGCTCCGATCCAGGGAGCAGGCAGCAGGAATCCGAAGAGCGCGAGGCTGGGGATAGTTTGAATGATGTTGGCAGTGCCGAGGACGGGTTTGTTCAGCGCGGGCCAGCGGGTAATCAGAATACCGAGCGGGATTCCAATCAGCACTGCGAAGAAAGTGGAAGCGCCCACCAACCACAGGTGCTGCAGCGTAAGCTCCAGGACTTCGGTGTGATTGTGCAACATAAATTGCCAGATGTTCATGGGTTTGCTCGCTTGGGAATCTCGGGAGTGCCAAAGGCCGCGACATAGGCCGCGACCGTCGGTTCAGTGGAATTTACAAATTCTTGAGGCGTGTCCAAGCTTATCAGGCGGCCGTCTTCCATCAGCGCAATGCGCGTGCCCAACAATAACGCTTCGCGCAGGTCGTGAGTGACGAAGACAACGGTTTTGTGCAGACGTCCCTGCAAAGCAAGGAACTCACGCTGAAGTTCAGCACGAGTAATGGGATCAAGAGCGCCAAAGGGTTCGTCCATCAGAAGAATGGGCGGATCGGCCGCAAGCGCGCGGGCCACGCCAACCCTCTGACGCTGCCCGCCGGAGAGTTCGCGCGGGTAGCGCTGGCCAAGAGAGGTGTCCAGGCCGACTAGTTCCAGCAACTCCTCGACTCGTTGCCGGATACGGTCGGGCGACCAGTTTTCGATTTGCGGTACGAGTCCAATGTTGCGTGCCACGGTGAAATGAGGAAAGAGGCCAATATCCTGGATAACATAGCCGACCATGCGGCGGAGGCGGATGACGTCCCATTCGCGAGTGGTACGGCCTTCGACGCGCACTTCGCCAGCGCTGGGAGTGAGAAGACGGTTGATGAGTTTGAGGGTGGTGGTTTTGCCGGAACCACTTCGGCCTAGTAGGACCAAAGTTTCGCCGCGTCGAACGTCGAGATTCAGATCATGCAGCAGCTCACGGCCGTTTTCCAGGCGATAGGCAACGTTGCGGAACTGGATGGCGGAATCAGGCATGGCGTTCAGGATGCCGGCGGGACGCCGGCGCTACATTTGGTACGCCTTGGGCGATAGACCGGTGACGCGGATTCCGGAGTTGCCTTTGTGGCGGATGTTCAGACCGACCAATAGGGCGGTGATGTGCTCCAGGATGCGCGCATTTTCCAGTTTGCCGCCATCGATGGCGCGGACGCCGGGAATTTTAGCCGCCAGTGGACGAACGATTTGGATGGCGCTGGCGTCGTCGCTGCAAACGATGACGTCGCAATCCAGCGGGCCGTCCTTGTTAAGCAACGTAGCTGAGAGATTCTGGAACGCTGCTACTACCGATACGCCTTTGGGCACGAGCTCGGCGGTCTCTTGTGCCGCGGAGCCCTGCCAGACGCCTAGCGTGCGAGTGGGGCGTCCGCCGACACTCGCGGCCAGCGGGACTGTGGCGTCGATCACGATGCTGCCGGGACGAATCGCAGGTTTCAGTTGCTTCAACAAAGTGGCGTGGGCTTCAAACGGGATGGTGAGAACGAGCAGGTCGGCAACAGCACAGGCTTCGATGTTTTCTTTTGCGGAGACCCGCGCATTGCTGCCAACTTTCTCTTGAATCTTAAAAGCCCCTTCTTCGGCGCGCTTGAGATCTCGCGATCCGATGATGACGATTTCACCGGCCTGCGCCCAGCGCAGCGCCAGTCCAAAACCCTCTGGGCCGGTGCCTCCGAGGACAGCGATGGGCCGGCTCATGCGAATTCCGGTTCGAACGCCTGCTCGACGATGAATTCTTCCGGCTGGAGTTTGATATTGATCCGGGTGTAAGTGGTATTGCGCTCGGCGGGGATGCGGCCGGCTTCGAGAATCAAAGCTTGGAACTGTTCAGGACTGGTGTATTGGCCCGCAGTCGCCCCGGCTTCGCGCGAGATATTTTCTTCCATCAGCGTGCCGCCGTAATCATTGGCGCCCGCGTGCAAGCAAAGCTGGGAAAGCTGCCGATTCAGTTTTACCCACGACACTTGAATATTATTGATGGCGCCTGCCAGCATGACGCGCGACAGGGCATGAATTTTGAGGTGCTCGGCGAGGGTGGGACCGGGGCGCGAAATTCCCTGCTGGAAAAGCAAAGTGTTGTAGTGTACGAATCCCAGCGGCACGAATTCGGTGAAGCCGCCAGTCTCCCGCTGAATTTCACGGAACAGAAGAAGTTGGTTGACCCAGTGCGTGGGAGTCTCGACGTGGCCGTACATCAGCGTCGAGGTGCTGCGGATGCCACAGCCGTGAGCGGTGCGGATGACCTGCTTCCATTGTTCGGTCGAGAGCTTGTTGCGGGAGAGGAGGAAACGCACATCGTCATCGAGAATTTCCGCCGCGGTGCCGGGCAGAGTATTGAGTCCGTTGTCGCGCAACATGGATAGATAGTCGTGCAATGGCATTCCGGTGAGTTCGACGCCGTAAACGATCTCCATGGGAGAAAAAGCATGAATGTGCATGGCGGGGACGGCATTTTTCACGGCTCGCAGAATATCGCGATAGTGAAAGGGAGGGAGTTCGTGGGGCAGCCCGCCCTGGATGCAAACTTCAGTCGCTCCCAACTGCCAAGCCTCGACAGTCTTCTGGGCGAGTTGTTCGAGGCTGAGGAAGTACGTATCACCTTCGCGAGGACCACGGCTGAAGGCACAGAATTTGCAGCCAACGAAACACACATTGGTGAAATTGATGTTGCGATTGACGACGTAGGTAACAAGATTTCCGACCAAATCCCGGCGCAGGGTGTCGGCGGCGACGAGCAGGCCGAGCAGGTCGTCGCCTTCGACGTTGGCCAGCAGCAGGCATTGTTCTCGAGAGAGATGGCCGCCGTCTTGGGTTTCCAGAACCTGATCGAGGGCGGCGCGAGTTTCAAGGGAAATGCGCGCAACAATGTCGGGCCACTCCAGCGAAGGGAAGCTCTCCAGTTCGGATTGGGTCAAGGTTCGGATCACAGAGTCTCCTCAACAATACTCTCAACGAAACAAGTCGGTGGCGGCGGGACGAATCAGGTCGCTGGCGCTTCCTGATCCTGGCCGGTAACGGAAACCTCGAATGATACACGCCGGAGTGCGTGACAGCTTGCCGCATACGAGGCCAGCGGCGCAAGCCAGCTCGTCGGCAATAGCTTCGATGCTCGCCTTCAACGTGTAACCGTGTGGATCGCGTTGTTGGCGATAGTCATGTAACGCCTTCATGCCGGCAACGCCGATAGCGGTTTCGGTTAAGCCTTCGCGCCAGGGGCGACCAAAACTGTCAGTGATGATTACAGGGATAGAAAGTTTCAGACGTTTTTTGAAGAGCGTGGCGTCCGCCGTTCACGTTAGAAACATCCACACCGCTGTTGGCACAGATGAGCCCGTGGCCAGTTTCGGTAATCAGCACGCCACGTTTGCGGCGGACAATGCGCCGGCTTTGGGTTAGACCCAGTTCAATGACGCGGGGATCGAGATCATGGCGGAGAGCCCAGGCGCGGGAAGCCCTCGAAGGACGGATGTTATCCAGTTTTACGAATTGCCCTTCCGCCTTGGAAACGATTTTGTGTTTCAGGACCAGGATATCGCCGGCAACGAGTTTTTGTTTTTGGTGTTTCAGCGCGGTCAGAAGCAGAGTTGCGAGGGCTGCTCCGGGACGAACTTCAGCCTGCAGGGGAAGAGGAATGATGCGCAACTCTGGCGAACGCGAAATGCGAGTGTCCTTGCGATCTTGAGAGTGGGCAGTCTTTCGGTGGCTGGATTCGAAAGATCCATGGGTTGATTCCGGTCGCGACTTAAGAGTAGAGGTCCGCACAGACTGAACCGTGTTGGTTATTGGTTCGCCACCAAAGCCAGGTCTAAGAGCTCCCACTCTCGGGCCAGGCGCTGGGCGCGTGTGTCACCAGGAGCCGCTGCAAGTTGCTGAAGATCGGACGGCCAGTCAACATCCAGCGCGATGCCCGGCAGTGAGAGCACAATGCAAGGTTTCTCAGTGGCTCGCGCCGCAGCAAGGTGAGGTTTGAAACTGTCATTGCCAAAGAGCAGCGGGAACAATCCGGCCGGACTGCGCCAGACGGCGTTAGTGCCACGCCCATCGGCGGACGGGACCAGGACAGAACCTTGCGACGGGGCGGCTTGAAAAATCATTTCTAATTCATTCGTTTGGATTAACGGAATGTCGCCGGGAATGACCAGTGTGTGATCTATTCCGCGCGATTCGCAGAACTTTGTTGCCATGTCGATGGCATCGGTTTCACTCCGATTGGAATCGGCGGCGATCACTTCAAACTTGAAGTGACGCGCTGCATCGATGGCAAAAGGATCGCTCGTGACTAGGCCTACTTCGGGGCGATTCGAACAGGCAGCCAGGGTTTCTAAAACGTCGAATAGCATAGCTTGCGCGAGTTTCGTCCGAGCCGAGGCGTCGAGCAGTGGGGCGAGGCGCTGCTTGGCGTGGGCGAGGTTCTTGACCGGGACAAGGATCATGACGGCTCCGCGGCGTGGGCTGCGCTTGCCCCAAGGAACGACAGTACGGTGCGCGCCAACTCCACTTTTTCATCTTTCGTACGCATTAGAGTATTAGTAGAGTGAACCACCAATCCGGAGCGCTGCAGTTGCTTGGCGGCCTTGGCATCACGAGTATCAACGACAAGAATCTTCAGGAAATCCTGATAGGCCTGTGCCACACCTGCGATTGATACGGGCAGTCCATTCGCGGCCATCAAAATTCCGGCTGGGCCGGAGACGGCTGCGGCAGCAATAATCGGACTGATGCCGAGAATCGGCGCTCGCGTTTTGCGCAATGCAGCCAAGATGCCGGGAACCCCGAGGATTGGTCCGATGCTGGTGACAGGATTACTCGGGGCGATCACAATGGCACTCGCTGACTTGATGGCCTCGATGACGCCGGGAGCCGGTTCGGCGTCGGCGATTCCGGCGAAACGTACGGAGTTCACTGGATCCTGATACCAGCGCTGCACAAAATATTCCTGGAAGCTGAGCTCGCCGATAGGTGTTCCAATTCTTGTTTCTACCCGCGAATTGCTCATGGGAAGAATGCGAGCCTGGACACCCAGTTTGCCGGCAATCTCGTTGGTGGCTTCGGCCAGAGTTTTTCCCTGCGTGAGTAATTTTGAACGAAGCAAGTGGACGGCGAGGTCACGGTCGCCGACGTGGAACCAGATGGGCTGTCCTAACTCACCCATGGCCTGCAAACAATAAAAGGTGTCGCCTTTCACGCCCCAGCCGCGCTCTTTGCTGAGCAGGCCGGCAAGAACATAAGTGATCGAATCAAGGTCAGGCGAGACATACAGTCCCCACCACTCGAGATCGTCGCCCGTATTCACGATCAGCGTGATTTCTTCGGGAGCGATGACCTGGCGGAGGCCATCGATGAACTTGGCGCCTCCGGTTCCGCCGGTGAGTACGACGATCATGCTGCCATCGACCTCCTGGCGTAGCCTTCGCGATCGGTGAGGGCTTCGAGTTTTTCTGCAAGCAGGCCGGTTCGTGTTCGCAGAGCCGGCAAGAACTCGGGATAAACAGGCAGCCGCTGGCGCAAACTGTATCCCTTGGCTTCAGTTCGTAATTTCAGTTCTTCAAGATGAGGCCAAGGTTTTTCCGGATTGATGAAATCGGGAGTCAGAGGCGAGATGCCGCCCCAGTCGTTGATTCCTGCGTCCAGCAGCTCGTCGTAGTACGGGGCGGAAAGGTTGGGAGGCGCTTGCAGGTTGACATCCGGCATCAGCAAGCGGGCCACCGCGATGGTGCGCAGCATTTCTCCCTGTGTAGGTTCGGGCCAGTCTCGCATGGGAATGTCGGGCTTAGTACGAAAATTTTGGATGATAACTTCCTGGATGTGGCCGTAACGGCGGTGCAGCTCGCGGATTGCGAGTAGTGTGTCCACGCGATCTTCCGGAGTCTCACCAATTCCGATCAGTAAACCGGTGGTGAAGGGGACATTCTGGCGGCCGGCCTCCTCGATGGTGCGAAGGCGGCGGGCAGGAATTTTGTCGGGAGCATTATGATGCGCTGCGCCGGGTTCGAGCAGAGAAGTGCTGGTGGTTTCGAGCATCAAGCCCATGCTTGGCGATACGGCGGCGAGGCGGGTGATCCACTCTGCACTAAGCAGACCGGGATTGGGATGGGGCAGCAGATGGGTTTCCCGCAGAATCAGCTCGCACATGGCTTCCAGATAGTGAAGTGTGGAGCGATATCCGAGACGGCGCAAGGTTTCGCGCATTTCCGGAAACCCCAACTCCGGCTTGTCGCCCAGACTGAAGAGAGCTTCGGTGCAACCTAGCTTCTGGCCAGCCCGTGCGACTTCGAGCACCTGCTCGGGAGTCATAGTGTGCGCGCCAGGCTGTCCGGGATCGCGACGGAAGATGCAGTAACCGCAATAATCGCGACATAGGTTAGTCAGGGGAATAAAAACTTTACCCGAGTAAGTGATAATTCCAGGCTTGAAACGCTGCTTTGCTTCTAATGCAGCGCCTAGCAGCGCGGGAAGTTGCTCGTCCGAAGCTCGAGTCAGCTGGCATGCCTGTTGGCCGGAGATTGGTGATCCCGAGCGGAGTTCGTCCAGGAGTGAATCTAGCGATAAGTGATGCGTGCACGTTGTCGCCGCTACAGTCAAAGCGATAACCTTCCTGAATCTCTAAATAGAGCAAACAGTTAAGTGTGACCAGAAACAACTGTGCTCAATGGCATGCTGGCCTGCTGTGTAAGACCAACCACCGAAATAATACATTAGAGCGGCTACGACATTCTTGTTGTGGGTTCCCAGTTGCCGTTGAATGGCGATAGTGCAGCTCGTGCTTGGCGTGGTAAAACTCTGAAGGGCGAGAGCGGGCAAAGAGTCTGCCCCACCTAAACCCATTAAGATGGCCGGGGCTTCAGCCTTCCGATGAGTGTTACTCAGGCAGAATTTCGCAGAGCGATGGGTTGCTTTGCCACCGGAGTTACGGTGATCACCGTGGACTACGATGGCGACGTCCACGGCATGACGGCAAATGCTTTTACGTCGGTGTCATTAGATCCGCTGCTGGTGCTGGTCTGCGTCGATCACAAGGCGCGAACTCACGCCCATCTTCATTCAAAAAAGCGCTTCGGAGTGA